>CAJIAL010000810.1_pt1 | contig 23543 bp, 20 predicted proteins | sample 9199091 | NCBI WGS metagenome assembly CAJIAL01 (sample SAMEA7708270, study PRJEB35096) | sediment metagenome | biome: marine neritic benthic zone biome [ENVO:01000025]; feature: sediment [ENVO:00002007]; material: shallow marine sediment [ENVO:03000034] sea grass bed [ENVO_01000059] ... | reverse complement strand
GGCAATGGTGTAATCCTCGATAGTCCGGACTTCCTCGAATATCTGCTGCACGATGATGCTACCGCGATGATCGGCATGTACATCGAAGGCATCCACGACGGCCGGCGATTGTTTGATGTCATCAAGCGTATTCCGCCGAAAAAACCACTGCTCATCTGGCGTGGCGGCCAAACCTCGGATGGGAGTCGTGCGACGGCGTCGCATACGGCGTCGCTGGCGCAGGACGGCAATGTCTGGGCGGCGTTGTTTCGCCAAACTGGCGCGATCCCGATCGATGGGCTGGAAGAGATGGTCGATACGATGAAAGCCCTGCAATTGCTCAAGCCGCGAGCGGGCAATCGCTTGGGGCTGATCACCATGACCGGTGGCCCGTCTGTGGTGTCGACGGATACCTTTGCGAAACACGGGCTGGTCGTGCCGACGTTGGCCGACTCCTCCTACGACCGCTTCCGGGAGTTTTTCAGTATTATTGGCGGCAGCTTCAAAAATCCTGTTGATATGGGCATGAACTGGGCCGGAGAGAATTTCGCCGAAATCATGCGCATTTTGCTCGATGATCCCAATATTGATGCCGTTGTCAATGATCTACCACTTACCTTCCTCTATCGCCGTATGGCGCTGCGCCCGGGCTTCAAGGAAGGCTTGTTTGCCACCTTCACGGCCCTGCGGGAACAGTACGACAAACCGTTGTTCGCCATCGTCGGCTTTTCTCCCTTTGAAAAGGAAGAAGTCGACCTGCGGCGCGAACTGTTGGATATTGGTATCCCGGCATTTCACAACATTGAGCGTGCGGCGCGGGCCTTCCGTAATGTCTGTGCGTACCACAGCTTTCGGCAGGCGGTGTGAGTGCGTTACGCCTCCTGAATCCCTATGGCAGAACCACTTGTCAGTGTCATTATTCCTACCTTCAACCGGGCAGAGTGGCTGCGGGAGGCCATTATCTCGGTGCTGACACAAACGCACGAACGGCTCGAGCTCATCGTCGTGGACGATGATTCGTGTGATCATACTGCTGCTGTCGTGCGCGCCTTTGGTACGAGACTCACGTATATGCGCCAGGACCATGCGGGGGTCAGTGCGGCGCGAAACCGTGGGGTTGCCGCGGCGCGTGGCGAGTTTATCGCCTTTCTCGATTCCGATGATGTGTGGCAGCCGCGCAAAGTCGCAGCACAGGTGGCGCTGTTCACGCAGCAACGCGAGGTCGAGGCGTGTTACACCGATGAAATCTGGATCCGCCGCGGGGTCCGGGTCAATTCCAAACACATCCACCGCAAGCACGACGGATGGCTCTTCTTCCCTTCACTGCCGCGATGTATTATTAGCCCCTCGTCGATCATGCTCCGCCGCACGTTGTGGGAGCAGCTAGGTGGTTTTGATGAGCGCTTGCCGGCGTGTGAAGATTACGATTTGTGGTTGCGTCTGACTCTGACTGTGCCGGTACGGCTCGTGCCGCAGCGGCTTATCGTGAAACGCGGCGGCCATACGGATCAACTCTCGCGGAGTATTCCAGTGTTGGATCAATATCGTATTATCGCGCTGGAAAAGACACTCAGGACGTCACTTACCCGCCCGCAACATCACGCGGTGCTAACGCATTTAGTGCAGAAATGTGCCATCGTCGCGCAGGGTGCGCGGAAGCGGGACAATGAGGCGCGGTGGGCGTATTATCATGCCAAAGCAGCACAGTATAGACGTCACCTGGCGTGCGTATATGGGGCGTCCGAACAGGCAGGGTGAGCGGATCTATGGCACCAACTTTCAGAGACGTCCCACTTACCGATATTGCCCTGGAGGACACGCGGTGGCTCCTGACCTATCGGCCACAGCTTGATGCCTTGCGTCGTTCAATCGCGCAGATCGGAGTGGTGACGCCCGTGCAGTTGCGGTCTCTTCCCGGGCGGGAGGCGCTGCAGATCGTCTGTGGTTTTCAACGGGTGCACGTCTGTCGGGAGGTTGGGCAGACAACGGTGCCGGCGCTTATTCACAATGCTGCAGAGTTCCCGGACGAGCAGGCGTTCCTACTGGCAGTGCACGAGAATCTCGGTTGCCGCCCGTTGAACGTGGTGGAGACAGGGCGGGCGCTGTGGCGCTTGCAGCACGAGTTTGGCTATCAGGTGTCGACATTAGTGCAAGAGTTTTGCCCGCTGTTGGGCGTGCCGCCGCGTCGTGACACTCTGGCAATGTATGAGGCTTTTGTTGTCTTAGATGAGCCGTTGCAGGCCGCAACGGTTGATGGGCGCCTTGCCATGTCGACAGCCTTGTGGATTGGGGAACACGAGGGGATGGATCGTCAGGAACTCGCACGGCTGTTTACGGAGATCAAACTCGGCAGTAATCGTGCTCGAGAGTTCATTGCGTATATTGATGATATCTGCAGGAGAGACGACTGCACGGCCTCGGCAGTGTTACACCGTGTTGATTTAGAGGGTGTACTCGGTGACGCAAAGCTTTCCGGCCCCCAAAAAATCGAACGTTTCCGACACCGCTTGCGCCAAGAGCGCTACCCGCAGTTGAGTTCGCATGAGGAACGCTTTCAGACAGCGGTACGGCAGCTGCATTTGCCCGGGCAGGTGCGTTTGCGCCCTCCGCCGTCTTTTGACGGATCGGACTATCAAGTCACGTTCAATTTTCACAACCGTGAGGTGTTACAGCAGTCGGCGCAGTCGTTACTTGACGCCGCGTCGGCGGCGGCGCTTGCGGAGCTCTTCGAGTTACTGTAAGTGCGCACACCTCTGGAGGAGCACGATGCGCCACATGTACCGGCCACAGCATGTGTGGGTCGACCGCGAGGTTCTCGAGAGTCCGATGACGGCTCACGTCTTGCAGGCCTTGCCAGACGTACCCACCACGGTCATTGATGGCCCACCACCGATTACCGCGCCTACGTCGCAGGCCGCGTTGATGACTGCCTCGAAAAAGCAGGTGTATCTCACGGCGCAGCGTGGACGTTTTGTGCGCGATTGCCCGGGCGCGACGAGCAGTCACACGGAGAGCCAGCTGTGTTGTGGCTACATGATCGTCGATGTTATTTCGAACTGTAACTACGACTGCACGTATTGCTACTTGCAAGGCTACATCAACACGCCGTATCTGACGATCTATGCCAATGTCGATCGCTTGTTCGACGAGTTGGCGACCTTGTTGCGTGCCCGCGCGCCACAGCGCGTGCGGATTGGTTCGGGAGAGTTCAGCGATAGTCTGTCGCTTGATCCCTTGACAGGATTTACCAAACAGCTCGTGCCATTTCTGCGGCAATTTCCCAATGTCTTGTTCGAACTGAAGACCAAGAGTGATCTGGTCGACGATCTGCTGGAGCTCGATCCGCAGGGGCGTGTCATGGTGTCATGGTCCGTCAATCCCGAGCCCGTGGTGCAGCGCGAAGAGCACAAAACCGCCTCCCTCGCAGCGCGTTTGCGCGCGGCGCAGCGTTGTCGTGATGCCGGCTACGCCATCGGGCTGCATTTTGATCCGTTGTTGTACTATCCAGGGTGGGAGGCTGACTACGAGCCTTTTGTAGCCCAAGTGTTCCGTGCCTTGGCACCGGATGACATTGCCTATATGAGCATGGGCAGCTTACGCTTCGCACCGGCGCTCAAGTCGGTGGTACAGGAGCGTTTTGCCAAGAGCAAGATTATGACGGCGGAACTCCTGCCGGGTGCCGACGGCAAAATGCGATACTTCAAACCGCTTCGGGTGGAAATGTACACCAAGATGCTGAGCTGGCTCCGCCGTTATACCGCCGAGAGCCATTGCTATCTGTGCATGGAAAGTCGCGAAGTATGGCACAAAGTCTTTGATCAGGTGCCATCGTGTAATGCAGCCATGGAGCAGCGTATTCAGGAGGCAGAGTTGCAGACGTCCAGCGAGGTGTCGACGCTTATTCCCGTGGAGAGTCTTGTCAGCAGATGATGTCAGTCGGTCGCCCGCTCTCTCTTGAGTATTACAACAACTTCAACTCGACGATACGATCAAAGCGAAAGTTCCGTTCATCCTGCCGCATCTGACAAAACGCCCGCAGGTAGCCGTATCCCCGCTCATAGTGCACTTCCATGGGTTGTACCACGCGCATCGTTTCTTGCGCATTGCCAGCTTTGTAGCGTAGATGCACAAGGCGACTGGCCTCCAATGCTTCCCGCAGGGTCCGCGTCAGGGCTTCCAGTTTTTCCGTCGAATGTGGATCACGAGGATGCATCACACTGGCGAGGGTGAGGTGGCCCTCGTGACGTTTCATGGCCATGAAACGTCGCCAGATCCGCCAGGTCGTGACGACATCGGCCATCGCCCGGTGGCTGATGGTGTTCTCGATATCCAATGCTGCTGCGATTGCCGCCAGACTGTTGTGCGCAAAGCGGTGCCAGACCTGCGCCAGCGCCAAGGTATCAACGACAGCGACGTAGGGGAAACCTTGTTGGAGTAAGGCGAATTCGTGCCGTAAAAAGCGGAGGTCGAAGTGCGCATTGTGGGCGATAAATACGGTGTCATGCAGGAACGGCCGGACGTGCGGGAGTACCTCAGCGAAGGGCGGAGCGGTGGCGAGCATGGCATCGGTAATGCCATTGACGGCCATGGCGCTCGGTTGCATCAGCCGCTGCGGATGTACGAGCGAGGTGAAACGGTCCATTTCGCGCCCTCCTTGGACGCGTAACAAGGCGACTTCGCACACACGGTCACCATGCTGTGGATCCAAACCTGTCGTTTCAACGTCGACGAAAGTCAAGGGGAGTTCGTCAATAGGCGTCGTCGGGGAGAACGTCATGGACATGCTCGGCCCTTTCTGTGGAGGCGCAATCGCTCAGCATTCGATGAGCACATGTGCGATGGCATACGATGCGCTATGCGACAATGATAGGTGTATGCGTTGAAAGCCTTCGATTGTACAGCGTTCCTTGAGAGCACCGTACAGGCGGAGGGAGGGTTTGCCGAGCGCATCGCGATGTACTTCGATATCGCGCCACCGCATATGCTTGCGGAGGCCGGTTCCTAAGGCCTTGAGAAAGGCCTCTTTGGCGGTGAAGCGCGCGGCGTAACACGCGTATGGTGGATGCCGTGTTTGACACAACGCGTGTTCACTGTCGGTATAGACACGCTCGATAAATCGCTGGCCTGTGCGCTCGATAGCGTGCTGGATACGCTCGATTTCGATGACATCAACACCAATGCCGTACACCATGGGATGGCCCTTGTTCGGCAGGGATTTTCTCTTCGCAGAAGTTACGTGCGTAGCACAAAATGGTCGAGAGCCAAAGCGAGACCGTCCTCCGCGTTGCTCTCCGTGACGTAGTCTGCCGCTTCTTGCACCGCTTCCGCTGCGTTGCCCATGGCGATTCCCAACCCTGCATGGCGCAACATTTCCACGTCGTTATGGTCATCACCGACCGCAATGATCTCTTCCGGGGCGATGCCTTCTTGTGCGGCAAATTGCCGCAAGGCGTACCATTTGGACACGTCCGGATGGAGAATTTCCAAGATAGACCCTTGATAGCTCTTGTTGGCCAGCACATTGAGACGCGCTCGTACGCCGAACGCTGCTATGGCCGTGTCGCGCAGCGCGTGCAGACTCGGCGGGTCTGCCATAATACTCATCATCACCACGCCGTGTGCGGGTGGTGCATCGATATCGGTGTCGACCTGACAGTGTTCCAAATTCTCTGCCAGATATTCCCGTTGGAACGGATGGGCTTGCTCCAGAGTTTCGGTGAGGATATCGACATGCTCGTGAAAGGCATCGATGTAGACCATCGGCGTACTCAATTGCCGCAGAAACGCGAGCCCTTGGTGGTAGATATCCTGCGGCATATAGCATTGTTGGATGGTGTTGCCCGAGGCGGGATCCTTCAGCAGCGCCCCATTGTGTACCACGAGCGGTTCGTGCACGCTCAGCTTTTGGGCAATGGGCAACGCTGTGCGAAACCGGCGCCCAGTGCACAGGGTGACGCGCAGGCCGCGCGCTTGCACAGCCGTCACAGCTTCCTGGACGGCCGGACGGAGGACGCCGTGGGGATCAAGCAGGGTGCCATCGACATCGAGAGCTAGTAAGCGATAGGACATACGTACTCCTAAGCAACGAATGTGTCTGCACAGGCCTGACGCAAGCGTGCGGCGGCTTCCTGCAGGCGTGGTTCAATGCCAAATGAGAGGCGAACAAACGGCCGCTGTTTCTGCGAGAAATCCGGGGCGTAAATCAGCGGGCCAGGTGTGTCAATGCGGGCGGTGCCGTGAGTGATGGTTAGATGCCCTTGCTGTAGACCCTGGGGGGGATACATGCGTGTACCGGGCACGGCATTGAGCTTATAGCGTTCGGCACATTGGGTGACAAAGTCGTCCGCGTGGATACCGGCACGTTCGAGCAAACGATCGAGAAATATCGGCAGGTAAAACGTATTGGCATTACCGCTGGCCGGGGGGACATCGACGCCGTATTCCTCGATGCCGTTGATGGCTTCGCGAAAGGTGCCATAGCGCTGACGAATCTCCGCGGCGGTGCGTTCTGCAATGTCCATGTGGTGTAGGAGTAAATGGGCACCGAAGAGCAATTTGACGTTACTTGCCGAGATCGATTCGGCGGCTTTCATCATGCGTAGCGCTTCGATCAGTTCGGGATTGGAGCAGACGGCGTAACCGAGGCGAAAGCCGGGTAAGCCGAATTTTTTCGAGAAGCTGTCGATATAAATGGTCCGTGCCGGATCAAGACGCCCGAGGGCGTGGATAGCTTGCGGGTCGAGCGCGTTGAGGGCGTAGACCATATCAATCGCCAGGACACAATCGTAGGGCGCCACGGCGCGGTTGATGCGCTCCACGTGGTCCGGGGTGAGCGCGTAACCGGTGGGGTTATGCGGGGTGTTGATCAGCACTACACCCACCTGGGGGTTGATCAACGTTTCAATGCCCTCAACGAGTTCCTCAGCGGAATATGCCACATACGCCAGCACGCCGCTGTGCGCTGTCAAGACGGTCGGGAAATAGGGATAGCACGGCGTCGGAATCAGCGCGTATTGTCGTTCGTCCTGCGCTGATCCAAGCGGGGCGACACAGGCACGAATAATCCCGTTGATGGCATTGTGACCGCCGTCGTAGGGTACGATGTGCGCTTCACTCAATTCCGGACGGCCGAGCAAGGCGGCGGCGTGTTCGGCCATGGCCTGGTTGGCTTCGCGTTCGCCGCGGGTGCCGGCATACATGGTCGCCCGGGTGACCAGCCGCGAGTCCTGGTAAAAGTTGTGGATAATGTCTTGCCACGTTGCTTCGTCAGTAATATTGGCGATTTCTCCAATGCCGAGATGGAAGGAGTCGGCATCAAACGCGAACGCTCGGTAGTCGCCGAAGAAGCGGCGCAAGTTCAGGCTGTCGAGGTTGGCGCGGGCAAAATTCGTCAGAAACGAGCGATCACTCATGAGCTATCCTTACCGTCGGCTACTGCGTAGCGCGGTTGAAATGATCTAACCTCGCGGCATGTGGAAGCCGCGCTCAGTATGTGTGATCACTTCAAGCGCTTGATGCTTTAGTATATCTGAGGCGTACATGACGTCTTCTCCTCGATTGTAGCCGAGAACCAGCCCTGGATGTCAACGCCATTTTCAATTTATCAGAAGACGAAGATGGCTTGATTGGCCACACGTGATAAGGGACTGAGTCATGTGTGGAAGGTGTGTGGTACCACTGTGGGCATTGTGATAGAGTGGCGTCCTGCCTCTCATCAGGTTCATGATCACAGCGCGATCTCGTTCACAAGGAGCAAGAATATGGCCTATGGTGTCTGCCTACGTTCTACTATAACTCCAGGAACTATATGCTCGTTGATACCTCTTTGCCCTCGCTGCTCGATGGCATAGGCCGTGGCGCGTGCGACAGACACCACTGTGTCATTTTCTGCAGAACGTGCAACCCCCTATGCTTGGTTTGTCCTGGCGCAGTCCTTTGTGGCCACGGCGCTAATCTTCGGCATCTGGTTTTCCTTCGCCGTCTTTTTCGTCGCTATGCTGGATGAGTTTGGGTGGAGCCGTGGGGCCGCATCCATGGCATTCTCCGTGGGGAATCTGGTACAAGCGGCGCTGTCGCCTTTGGTGGGGTGGCTGACGGATCGTTGGGGACCGCGTCGTGTGATTATCGCTGGGCTGGCTCTCGGAGCGGTGTCGCTGGCGGCGTGTAGTCAGGTGCAGACGCTGTGGCATTTAATTGCGTTGTTCGGTCTCGGCTTTGGCACGGCGGTTATTCTCGCCGGTCCGGTGTCCAACGCCGCGCTCCTCTATGCGTGGTTTGTGCGTCGACGCGGGACGATCATCGGCTTGGCGTTCGCCGGTATGGGCATCGGGGTCAAAGGCATCAGTCCTTTGGCACAATATCTGATTGCTCGCCTGGGGTGGCGTCAGAGCTTTCTACTCTTGGCGTTGATGCTTGCCGGCTACGCGCTGTTTACCTTGCTGGCCCTGCGAGATGCGCCACGCCAGGTCAGCCGCCGGCCCGCCGCCCCAGCGCCACCGCCCCAGCCGGCTCGTGAAGCAGTCGTCGCTCGTGAGCCGCACCGGCAGTGGACTGTAAGGGACGCAATCCGTACACGCGAGTTCTGGGCCTTGTTTGCCGTGCAGATTCTCGTACCCGTCGGCATTTTCCCGATTTCCGTGCACCAAGTGGCCTACCTCGTCGACACCGGGTTTAGCGTGACCTTCGCCGCAGCTATTCTGGGCCATATGGGTTTGATGAGCGCATGTGGCCGTGTGGTGTTTGGCGCGCTTTCTGATCGCCTTGGCCGTTTCGGTGGCGTGATGCTCAGCGTGCTCTTCTCGCAAATCGGTATCGTGATCTTGCTCTGCATCGGTGCGGCGACTGTCACCTGGCCGCTTTATCTCTATGCGTTGTTTTTTGGATTGGGATATGGGGCGCGTGGTCCGATCGTCAGTGCGATTACCGTTGATCTGTTTGCCGGGAAAAACTTTGGCATGATTTTCGGTCTTATTAGTATTGGACATGGCATTGGTGGGGCGCTCGGTCCGTGGTATGCCGGCTATGTCTACGATCACTTCGGCGCCTATACACCCGCGTTTGTGATGGCGTTTGTGGCACTTCTCGGAGTGATCTGGTGCTTCCGTCTTGCGACACAGCAGCTCGCTAGCCGGCATGATGCACCGGCACGCGTCGACTGACGGAGGTGTGGCAGGTCGCTGTGCTTGCGACGCAGGTCATGCCTTACTTACGATTCCGCCGCCATGTGGCGGGCGAGTTCTTGCACCATCTCGCGTGTGGGCGGGAGAACGTTCTCGGCAAGATCGTTGGGGGAGTTGAGGGTACCGCCGATATTGGCGTAGACGTAACGTCGCGCATTGATGTGTACATGCAAAGGGATGCCCTCGCCATGATGGATTTCTAAATCGTAGGGCGCCGGACCCAAGACGCGCAGGAGGCGATGCATGTATTGCGCGAAGATGCGGAGGCGTGCCTCGGGCACTTCGGGGAGGGGACACCAATCTTCCAGGGAAATCACTTCGAATTGGCGCGGGAATTTGCCGAAGGACGACCAGTGTGACGCGATGCCGTCGCCGGCTTCCAAATGGAAGCCGAAGGTGCGCATGAAGTCGATGCTTTCCCGCCAGATGTCGGGATGCTGTGCCGTCACGTCGATTTCACGTTCGATGTCGGGAAAGATGCGATCGGCGCCGATGACTTGCATATGAATGTGCGGTTGCGAGGCACCGGATTCCTTCCCTTGATGTTTGCGAATGAGTACAGACTTGACGGCAGGGTTCTCCATCGAATGACGGATTACGTCGACTGCAACGTGTAAGGCGTGGTAGTAATGCTCCGGTGGTAAGGCACCAGACCACAGCAAGTCGTTGAGGCGGGAGGCGCCGGGCAGGAAGTGCCGGGCATCTTCCATAATCACGTACGATTCGTTTTTCCCACCGGTACACTCTTCCGGGATGCGGGGCACAATGTTGTGAATCACTCGCATGGCCCACTGCTCGGGATCGCATGCCGGCGGAAGAGTCGTGGTGTCGTAGATATCGCGATATGGCACCCGCATGAGTTCTTGCATGGTCTGTTCTTCATTGCCAGGGCAGAAGACACACGCCTGTTCTACCCGCTGCATCTCCGCATGCAGCTGCGCCGCGGACAGTGCGTTGGCAGTAGACGGGGCAGGCGTGTTTTGCGGGCTCGTGAGATGGCGGAAGGAGTGTGGTTTGCGGTGGATGTTGTTGAAATAGGTCACGACACCCGTGAAAGGATTGCGGATCCAGAGCAACGTCCCATTCTTCATCCCGTATTCGATACCCATAGGCGTCGCGTTCCTCATACGAAAGCAAAAAACTGTACCTTTTCTCGAAAAACTACACTCTACTGTACTCCCATCCTGAATGCAATTGTCGCTCGTGCATAGGGGCGTCTGGCGCTGTTATGCAGCGGAAATACCTGGCTTGCAAAGCCTCGGCAGATTTTCTACCATCCCCCTTGTACCGCGTTGTATCATGACTCCCGTCATGTCGGGTTGTAGGCCACGTAACGCGCATCGTGCAGCAGTGCCGATCTTGTGCGGCTGGTCGGTGTCACCGGGAGAGCAGGAGCGTACAGCGACGATTGGGGGCGAGATCTAAGGCATGAGGTTGCCGAGCGTGTCGTTGCGAGGAGAACTGGATGACGATAGACGATGTCATAAATAAAACCGTCATGCTCATGATTTTTCACCATGAGGGCATGGAAGCTGCTGGCATTAAAGAAAAGAAATTCTATGCCAAAATTGTCGGACGGGATTCTATTGGGTTGTGGGTGGAGAATCCGCAGTTGGAGACGACACGCGTACGTGATGAAAAAGGCGCCATTATTCCGCCTGAAAGACGCGAGCATGAAGAGTACTTGGCCTACGTCCTCATTCCCTGGGGGAATATTCGTTCCGTTGTACATTTCCCGGCGCGCGAAGGGTTCGAGACGTTCGAGGACGAAGAGGCAAAATCGATCGGACGTGGTCTGTATTTGTGATGTCGGGTTTCCCTCCCTTACCTTGCGTGGTGCATTTCTCCTGTACTCATTGGTTCCCTTTCGCCTGCACGGCCGATCACGAGTCCGCTATGGCCGGGCAGAAAGGGCTGGACACTCACGTCAGGGAATCCGGCCTGGGTGAGGAGTGTCCGCAATTCCCTCCCGCTGTATACTTGGCCGTCATCCGAGACGAGGGTGAGGTGTAAGGCGAGGAGGGCGGGAATCAGCGGACCGGTGCCGGTATCGTCGAGGAGATAGTCGTGGATCAACACGGCGCCATGCCTTGGTAAGAGCTCCCGCAGTTTGTGCAGAATGTGGGCGCAGCGTTGAGGGCTACTGGCATGGAGGTTCCCTGACCACAGGACGACATCCGGGCCGCTGGGCAGCGGGTCACGTTCGTAATCGCCCGCTACAGTACGGATACGGTCCGTGAGGCCGGCCTGGCATACGGCCTCGTCGGCGATGTGGCAGACCTGGGGGAAGTCGAACACGATGGCCTGCAAGTGGGGGTAACGCCGTACAATCTCGATCGCATACGTGCCCGCACCACCGCCGAGGTCGAGCAAACAGCGAAACGGGGTAAAGTTGAAACGCCTGGCTAGCGCATAGCCTAGGCTGGTTGAACCACTGTGCTGTGCCGCGAGGAACGTTTGCGCGTCTTCGGCCTCCTCGTCGAAATATCGATACGGATGATCCAACGTGTCAACAGGACGGTCGTTGCGGAGTGCCGTGCTCATCTGCCCCCAGCGATGATAGACGAGATCATCGAACATCTGCACATAGCTGCCAATATAGGTTGGTCGTCCCTCCACTAAATATTTATCAACGACCGGAACGTTCCGATACGTGCCGTCAGCCACGTGCACCAGCCCAAGAGCTGCGCATGCCTGGAGGAGCCGCGTGGCGGCCCGCTCACTTAGCCCGAGCTTGGGTGCGATCTCGGCCAACGTGGCGGGGCCTGCAGCCAGATGGGTGAAGAGGCGGAATTCTAAAGCCACGTGCATGGTCCGTGCCGCCATAAAACCCAAGCCGAGCGCGTGCAATGCGCTTGCATCAGTCGGCGGCGCGTCGGCCAGACCCATCCACCAGTGCTGCATAATGCTATCTCCCTCAGAAAAAACAGTCGTGCCTATGCGTGTTTTGTAGTACGATGGACGACATGAAAACTGACACGCCATCCCTCTTACCCGAAGATACCACGACTGCCCAACCTCCGCTGCTGCGGTGGTTCATCGAACAGATCGAGACGTTTGCACCGCCGGCTGCGCGCGAGCAACGGGGCCAATTATATGCCGATGTGTGTGCCATGAATCCACACCCGGACATGCCCCCGGCGGAACATATCGGTCTCTTTGTCATGGCGCAGATTGTAGCGGCTCAGCAACTCGCGGCTTCGCCTGCGGGCCGTAAACTGGCACGCGGCCAGAATGCGCATGAGACGTGGTATGCCAAGGAGCGCCGACGTATTGCCAAGTTACTCCAGCAGATACAGGAAAGTCCGGTGGTGGTATCACTTCAGGCCGCAGTGCGCTATTATCCGGCTGAAGATGTGACCTGCCCGCATGGACACAATCTGAAAACCTGCGAGGCATTGTATGGGTTGCGGTTCACCTTGCAGGTGTTGGAACGCTATCCAGTGCAGCCTGGGGTGCGAAAGCAGATCGAGCGTTTACGTCGCCGTGAACCATATCTACCGCCTTTACATGAACTTTGTGCGCCGCAGGGGCCCCCACTGGAGAGCCTTAGCGATGCCGATGCCGTAGGCTTACCCTTGTCTGACGCGGCAGAGCCGCACGCTGTGTATCTGCTCGGCACCGTCGTCAGCCGTTTGCGTCAGACCGGACTGAGCGTGGCGAACAGTTGCGCCTATGTCGATCGGATTCTCACCTGCTGCTTCGACCAGCCTGATACCGATGGCAGCCGTCCAGGACTCCTCGCCGAGCAGTGGCGCCGTCTGTGCTGACCATACGTCTGGTATACTTACGATATGTGCCGCGTGAGCCCCTCGTTGCACGTCACCTTATCACCCGCACCTTGCATGCGCTATGATACGTATCCTCCTCCGTTTGTACACCCTCTATGCCGTGTTTCCAGGCCGTTTGCTCCTGACAACGCTCTGCACGTGCCTTGCCGTCGGCATGGGATTGGCCGTGCCGTGGATTCTCAAAGAAGTGCTTGACTACGGTCTTACCCAAGGTCATGTCGGCTTTTTCTATCTCGCCGGCGGCCTCTTGCTTGCTGCTACGGTGGTACGCGGCATCGCCACGTATGGACAGCACTATTGGGCCGCATATCTGGCGCAGTACCTGGCGTTTCGCCTGCGCAATGTCCTCTATGATCACATCCAGCATTTGAGTTTTGCCTATCACGACCGTACCCAGACGGGGGATCTCATGTCGCGGGTTACGGCGGATGTCGAAGCCGTACGACTGTTTTTCCATTTTGGCCTACCGACTATCGTCAGCCTGGTGCTGACGGGCGTAGGGACGGTGGCCGCGATGGCCTGGCTCGATTGGCGTTTGGCACTGGTGGCCGTGATCAGCTTCCCGCTGTTCTTCAGCGTCGCACTCGGTATCGGACGTATTTTGCGACCGCAGCAGCGGCAGGTTCAAGAATGTACTGCCGCGCTCGCGGTTGTCTTGCAAGAGAGTTTGACGGGGATTCGGGTGGTCAAAGCATTTGCCCGCGAGCGTGGACAGACAGAGCGTTTTCTGCTGGCCGCCAGGGCGTTGTACCAGGCTTACTTGCGTGTGGCGCATGCGCAGGCAATGAATTTGCCTTTGTTGACGCTGTTCCTCTCGTTGGCGATTGCCGTGACGCTCTATATCGGTGGCCGACAGGTCATCGCCGGAGCTATGAGTCTGGGAACGCTGGTCGCCGCTACTGGGTATGTGGCGCAGATGGCTCAGCCGTTGCGCCGTCTCAGTTGGCTCACAGGTATGGCCTCACGTTGCCATGCCGGAGGAGAGCGGATCTTCGAGGTGTTAGATACCGCACCGGTGGTGCAGGAACGTCCTACGGCTCGGAGGCTCGACCACGTTCGCGGGACGCTCCATTTTGAGCAAGTCAGCTTTCACTACACCGCTGGCGTACCGGTGTTACACGACATTTCCTTCACTGCAGCGCCCGGCGAAGTCGTGGCATTATTGGGCGTGACGGGAAGCGGGAAAACCACGATCGCGCAACTCATCCCTCGCTTCTACGATGTTTCGAGTGGTCGTATCCTGTTGGATGACCAGGATATCCGAGAGGTCCGGCTTGCCTCGTTACGGCAGTACATTGGCATTGTCATGCAAGACACGCTGCTCTTCTCCACGACCATCCGTGACAATATTGCCTACGGACGCAACGATCTGAGCTTGGAGGCGATTATCGCCGCGGCGCAGGCGGCACGTGCCGATGACTTTATCCAGCAGCTTCCCGATGGCTATGACACCTGGGTGGGCGAACGCGGTGTGACGCTGTCTGGCGGCCAACAACAGCGTATTGCTATTGCCCGGGCGTTTGTGCGCGATCCCCGCCTCCTCATTCTCGACGATGCGACCTCCAGTGTTGATATGGAGACCGAATGGTTGATTCAGCAGGCGCTGACGGCCCTGATGGCTGGCCGCACCACCGTGATTATCGCCCAGAGGCTGCGCACGCTGAAGCAGGCCGATACGATTCTGGTGTTGGAACGTGGACGCATTATACAGCGTGGCACACACGATGACCTGGTCGAGCAAGAGGGGCTGTATCGTCGGATTTATGACGTCCAACTTCGTGACCAAGAGGCGTTTCTCGGGCAGGTAGACCCGATGTCTGGCCGTTACACGCCTCAGGTGCTCACCGGCGGGCCACGTGCCGGAGAGGTGTCATGACAGTGAAAACCCGCCCACGTAGCGCTCCGCGCCCTGCTGATCACGAACATGCCGACGAAGACGAGCGCTTCGGGAAGATCTATGATCCGCGTGTCATGCGGCGTTTATGGCCGTTTATGGCGCGGTCTCGTGCCGGCCTGGCCTTGGCGGCTCTCTGTATGTTCGGCGGCGCCCTTGGCCATCTGGTGGGACCATATATCATCAAGCTGAGTCTCGATGGTTTGATCGCTGAAGGTGATCTGCGTGGACTCACCTTTATGGTTGGGCTCTATATCGGGCTCACGCTCGTTGGGTGGCTGTTACAATATGGCGAGACCCTCCTCATCACCCGTGCCGCACAACAAGTGCTGTTCGATGTCCGGCAGGCATTATTCCATCACCTCATGCGTCTCGATGTGAGTTTTTATAACCGTCAGGCTGTCGGGCGCTTGATGTCGCGGGTGCAAAGCGATGTCAGCACGCTCCAGGATCTCTTTACCAGCGGCTTTCTCACAGCCCTTGGGGATCTCGTCTTGCTGGTGGGTATTCTCGTCGTCATGCTCTCCATGCATGTGACGCTGACGCTGTTCGCCTGTGCGGTTTTACCGCTTGGCCTCCTCGTGACGATCTATTGGCGCCGCTATTCTCGGCGACTCTTCCGGCAGGTGCGTATCGCCCTGGCGCGCGTGAACGCGCGTTTACAGGAGAATATTGCCGGGGTGCGCGTGATTCAGAGTTTGGTGAGTGAAGTACCGAATTTGCAGCACTTTACGCGGGTCAACCAAGAGCACTTGGATATCAACCTGCGCACGGCGCGGGTGTCGGCGTTTTATTTCCCCACGATTGAAATACTGAGTGTGCTGGCCATTGCCCTCGTCGTGGTCTACGGGGGACCGCTGGTTGTGGCTGGGAGTCTGAGTGCGGGAACATTGGTGGCTTTTATCCTCTACATGCACCGGTTTTTTGAACCGATACGCGACCTTGGTTTTCGCTGGAATTACCTGCAAATGGCTATGGCGTCGGGGGAGCGCATCTTTGCAATCTTGGACACCGAGGTGCAGGTCCAGGAGGATCCGCATCCGGTTGTGGTGCCACGCTTCCGCGGTGAGGTGACGTTCCGCAATGTCGGGTTTCAGTATCAGCCGGACATACCGGTGTTGCATGACGTGTCCTTGCACGTGCCGGCGGGGCAGAGTCTGGCTATCGTGGGCCATACGGGTGCCGGCAAAACGACCCTGGTCAATTTACTGGCGCGGTTTTACGACGTCACGGAGGGGGCCATCTTGCTTGATGGCGTGGACCTGCGGCGGTTGTCATTGCAGAGCTTACGGAGTCAAATCGGCATGGTGTTGCAGGAACCGTTTCTCTTCGGTGGCACGGTGCGTGAGAACATTCGCTATGGTAACCCCGCTGCGACCGATGCGGAGATTGTCGCCGCCGCAGAGGCTATCGGGGTGCACGACCGCATTCTGCAACTTGCGCATGGCTACGACACCGACGTCCGTGAGCGTGGTGGAGTGCTGAGCCATGGGCAACGACAGTTGGTGAGTTTTGTCCGTGCCTTGCTCGCCGATCCGCGTGTGCTGATTCTCGATGAGGCCACGGCGAGTATCGACGCCGAGACCGAGCAACTCCTGCAGCACGGTCTGGCGACACTCCTCCAGGGCCGCACAGCCTGTATTATTGCTCACCGCCTGTCCACAGTGCGCCATGCCGATCGCATTATCGTCTTAGATCAGGGGCATCTGGTCGAAAGTGGTACCCATGACGCATTACTCCAGCAACACGGATTGTATTACCGCTTGTACACCATGACCTATGCCGGTTTGCAGGTCGGTTGAGCGGCGGCCGCTCGTGGGGCACGCTGTGGGCTGAACGCACACAACCCGGTGCACCCTGTCGTGTGTCACCGGGTTTTTCAACGTTGACGTCGCGTTGCGCTTTAGCCCACGCTTGCCGTGGTCGGCGCTTCCAAGCCACAGAGTTCTTCGTAATTCATCAAGGCAGTGATCGTCGGATTGTCACCGCAAATCGGGCAATTCGGATCACGACGGATGCGAATTTCGCGGAACTTCATGCCCAGCGAGTCATACATCAGCAGGCGGCCGATCAGTGGTTCGCCTTGACCCACAAGGAGCTTAATCGTTTCCGTTGCTTGCACGACACCAATTACCCCGGGCAAAACTCCCAGGACACCGGCCTCGCTTCACGACGGCACCAAACCTGGTGGGGGTGGCGTGGGAAAGAGGCAGCGATAGCACGGCCCGTCATGGGGCTTGAAGACGCTGGCTTGTCCTTCAAACTGGAAGATACTGCCATGCACCACGGTTTTCCCTGCCAGCACGGCGGCGTCGTTCACCAGATAGCGCGTCGGGAAGTTATCGCAGCCATCGACGATGATGTCGTAATCCTGGAAGAGTTCCATGACGTTGTCCGTCGTCAGGCGCTGGTTATACGCATGCACCGTGATGTCCGGATTGAGTGCCGTCATGGCCAGCTTCGCCGACTCGGTCTTGGGAACGCCGACTCGGTCATTGGTGTGCAGAATCTGCCGCTGCAAATTCGACATATCCACCACATCGGCATCGACGATACCGAGTGTGCCGACACCGGCTGCGGCTAAATAGTACGCCGCAGGTGAGCCCAAGCCGCCGGCACCGATGAGCAGGACCTTGGCGTCAAGCAGTTTCCCTTGACCATATTCACCAATTTGGTTGAGGAGAAAATGGCGGCTGTAACGTTCGAGCTGGTCGTCTGTCAACTGCCGATCACGCACGAGTGGGTAGCCGACGTCCTTCCAGCGGGTGATACCACCGGCCATCGACGAGACGTTCGTGTAGCCCATTTGGCGCATGACCTGCGCGGCGAGCAGCGAGCGCACGCCCCCGGCACAATAGACCACGACTTCCTGATCCGTTTCCGGAATTTTGCTCCCAACTTGGGGCTCGAGAAATCCACGCGGCACCGACATCGCGCCATTGATATACCCCGCGCGCACTTCGTCTTTTTCCCGGACGTCAAGCAAAACAAAGGCATCGCCGCGCTGGCGACGTTCTTCGACTTCCTCGACCGTCACTTCCGGCACGGTCTGCCGAGCGTCGTCGAGGAAATCTTGTAAGGATTTGGCCATAAGTGTATTGCTCCCTCTGTGAGTTCCCCTGTTATCGTAAATGTCGTTGTCGACAGCGGATTCCTCAGCTGGATAGTTGAACTACACTAAAATTTTCACGTTGAAATAGCAAGTGGATTTTCCTGGTGTGCCGACTCCATAGAAACTTGCGAACCCCGGGTTCTATTCCCTGGAATGGGGCGAGAGTGGGTGGGGATGGCGCGCCATTGACTCAGTGTCGTATCGGGTCTAGGATGAGCCACAGATACCAGCTGAGATACGATGTGAGACGTGCTGCTTTGTGGCCCCGTGGTAATTGTGGTGTACCTATCCGGTATGAAATCTCAACGTGATGAGGAGGGTGACGCGATGCCAGTGGAAACTCCAACAACGGACAAGCTTGTCGACATGTATCGCCGCATGTGGCGGATCCGGTTGTTCGAGGAGCAGGCGGAATATCAGTCAAGCCAAGGCAAGGTGATGGGAGCCCTGCATACGTACATCGGTGAGGAGGCTGTGGGCGTCGGGGTGTGTGCTCATCTCAGCGATACGGACTACATCACTAGCACGCACCGAGGTCATGGCCATTGCATTTCGAAAGGGGCCGATACCCAGCGTATGATGGCCGAGTTGTTCGGGCGGGCCACGGGATATTGCAAGGGCAAAGGCGGTTCAATGCACATCGCCGATTTTGCCGTCGGTATGCTTGGCGCCAATGGCATCGTCGCCGGTGGGTTCGGTCTTGCCACTGGGGCGGGGTTGGCCGCGCAGATGCGCGGCAATGACCAGGTGGCGGTGTGTTTCTTCGGCGATGGGGCGGCGAATCGCGGGCCGTTTCACGAAAACATCAATATCGGTGCCGTGTGGCGTCTCCCGGTGGTCTACGTCTGTGAGAACAATCAATATGCCCAGTGGACGCCGCAGAAGGAGGTGACGTTGGTCACGGATATCTCTGCTATGTCCTCGGCATACGGGATCCCTGGCGTGCAGGTCGACGGGATGGATGTCCTGGCGGTCTACGAGGCCGCCGGTGAGGCGATCGAGCGGGCGCGGCGGGGTGACGGGCCGACGCTACTCGAGTGTAAGACGTATCGCTTCCACGGCCATAACTACGGCGACCCGCAACAATATCGGAGTCGAGAAGAAATCGCGTCCTGGGCCGAGCAGCAAGATTCGATCAAGCGCCTTGGCGCGTACTTACAGGATCAAGGCATTCTCTCTCCTGAGCAAGACACGGCACTGCAGCAAGAAATCACTGAAGAAATTCAGGAGGCCGTGCGCTTTGCGGAAGAGAGTCCGTATCCCACACCGGATGAGCTGTACAAAGATGTGTTGTCCTACGAGACGGCGTAGCGTGCCACCACACCTTGGTTACTGAAGAAGGGGAAAGCTCATGCCAAAAATTCGACTGCGTGATGCCATTCGAGAAGCGTTGCACGAAGAGATGGAACGGGATGAAACAATCTTTGTCTTGGGTGAAGACGTGATCATGCACGGTGGTCCCTACGCCATCACGCAAGGCATTGCGGAGAAGTTCCCTGGCCGTATACGGCAGACGCCGATTTCCGAGGCGGGTATTGTCGGTACAGCGCTGGGCGCTGCCCTGTGTGGCATGCGTCCAGTGGCGGAGATTATGTACGTCGATTTCATCACCTGCGCCATGGATGAAGTGGTGAATCAGATGGCGAAGGTGCGGTATATGTTTGGTGGCCAGACCGATGTGCCGGTGGTGGTGCGTTTGCCGTCGGGCTCGGCGCGTCTGATTGCCGCGCAGCATTCCCAGAGTTTGGAAGCCTGGTTTACGCACGTGCCGGGCTTGCAAGTCGTCGTACCCTCAACGCCGTATGATGCCAAGGGCTTGATGAAGTCGGCGCTGCGGGGCAAAGACCCGGTGCTGTTTATCGAATATAAACGTCTCTATATGAACGAAGGTGAGGTCCCGGAGGGGGATTACACCATTCCCTTCGGCCAAGCGGATATTAAGCGCGTCGGGAGTGATCTTACGATTGTGGCGACAGGTCCCATGGTTATCAAAGCGCTGGAAGCCGCTGATGTGCTGTCGCAAGAGGGGATCGAGGTGGAAGTGGTCGATACGCGTACGCTGGTGCCGCTTGATAAAGCCACGATTTTCGCCTCGGTGCAAAAGACCAACCGTGTCATCGTGACGGATGAAGAGGTGCGGCGTGGCGGCTCGAGTGCTGAACTGGCCGCGTTGATTGCCGAGGAATGCTTTGATGCGCTCGATGCACCAGTCAAGCGCGTGGCGGCAGCCGACGTGCCGATGCCGTTCAGTCCTGAACTCGAAAAGCTTGTCGTGCCCACTGCAGAAAGCCTGGTTGCAGCCGCGCGAGACTTGCTCGGTTAAGGGAGGTGTGTCATGGCCATGAAGTTTGGCATGCCGAGCTTAGGGCACACGATGGAAACGGGTAAAATCATCGAGTGGCTCAAGGGCGAGGGCGAGGCGCTTGCGAAGGGTGATCCCTTTATTGTGATTGAGACGGATAAAGTGGTCACCGAAGTCGAGGCGCCTGCAGATGGTGTGTTGCTGAAAATTGTTGTGCCACAGGAAGAGGAGCGTCCTATTGGGGCGACGTTAGCCCTCCTCGGCGCGCCTGGCGAACAGCTGAGCGAGGCAGAACTCCAACACCTTCTCGGCGATGAGAATGGCCAGGGTGCTCCGTCTGCAGCCGTGCCTGCTGCCCCTGCGGCGCCTGCCGCCCCGGTGGCTCCGGCTGCATCGTCCCGAGCCGTGGGGGAGCGATTGCGTATATCCCCTGTGGCACGGAAGCTTGCGGAGGATCGCGGCATTGATCCGGCTACCATTCGTGGTACCGGACCGGGGGGCCGGATCACAAAAGAGGATGTCCTCCAAGCAGCGACTGCAACGTCGGTTTCATCAAGCCCAGCGGGAGAGCGCCTGAAAATCTCGCCTATTGCGCGCAAGCTTGCGGAGGAGTATGGCATTGACCCGGCGCATGTGACCGGTACCGGGCCGGGTGGGCGTATCACGAAAGACGACATTTTACAGGTCGTCCAGGCTGCTGCAGCCGTTCCGCCAGCTGCTTCTGCTGTTGCGTCCTCCGGGGAACGCTTGCGCACGGCACAGACTATTCCACTGCGTGGCATGCGTGGTCGTGTGGCCGAACGCATGTTCCAGAGTTGGAATACGATTCCGCGCGTGACCGAGGTGGTGCAGGTCGATATGAGTGCGACCGTTGCCTTCCGCGAGGCAATGCTGGGTCAGTGGGAGCAGCAATACGGTGTACGCATTTCGCTGAATGATCTAATCACCAAGGCGGTGGCTGTGGCACTCAGCCGTCATCCGCGTCTCAATGCGACGCTGGTGGACAATGAAGTCCGTGTGCACGACAGCATAAATATTGGCGTAGCGGTGAATCTCGATGAAGGTCTGGTGGTTCCCGTGATCCTCGACGCAGACCGTAAAGACCTCGGCCAGATCGCTCGCGAGAGTCGCGAGTTGGCCGACAAAGCTCGTGCTGGTCGTTTGCAGCTGGATGATATCAGTGACGGGACCTTCACCATTACGAATCTCGGCACGACTGGTATCGACTTGTTTACGCCGATTATCAATCCACCGCAGGTGGCGATTCTCGGGGTGGGGATGATCCAGCGTCGTCCCGTTGTTGTCGGAGATGCCCTGGCGATCCGCCCCTCGGTCTACCTCTGTTTGGTGTTCGATCATCGCGCGCTGGATGGTCTCCCGGCGGCCAACTTTGCCCAGGAGCTCCAACGCCTCTTCGCGAAGCCACAAGAATTTGCTCTCTGACGTGGCATGTCCGCTCTGCGGCTGCTCACTCGTGTCGGCAGCCGCTTTCCTTTCGCTCTTGGGTTTCTGCCCTCCGTTTGTTTTCTTCCGCCGTCCTGTGTTCAAGAACGTATGTCGGAGGTGGTACGCCTGCTGGCACTGTGACGGGCAAGGGAAGAGGCCGCGTTAAGATTTCTCTACGCTCACCGATAAGAAATTCTACATGGAAAAGGGATAGGGGCATGGTAGAACGTGCGTTCGAAATTGTGGCGCAAGAAACGGCGTATGCCGGGTTTTTTCGCCTACTACGGTATCGTCTACGTCATGTCTTGTTTCAGGGCGGGTGGAGCTCGGTATTAACCCGGGAACTGTTCGATCGCGGCCATGCCGCAGCCGTCTTGCCTTATGACCCGGACACCGATCAGGTCGTCATGATCGAGCAATTCCGCATTGGGGCGCTGGAGTCCCCTGGCGGACCATGGCTGCTCGAGATCGTCGCGGGCGTTATCGAGCCGGGGGAGACGCCTGAAGCGGTGATCCGCCGCGAAGCGGTGGAAGAGACCGGCTGTCCTGTCGAGGACGTAATCCCGCTCTACGAATACCATGTCAGCCCCGGTGGAACCTCGGAACGCATCAGCTTGTTTTGTGGCAAAGTCGATGCCTCACAGGCCGATGGCATCCACGGGTTGGCTGATGAAGGGGAAGATATTCGTGTGGTAGTCCTGAGCACCGATGACGCCATAGCCAAGCTCCACGCAGGCGAGATTAATTCTGCCGCACCGATCATGGCCTTGCAATGGCTCCAGCTCAATCGAGAGCAAATACGTACACGTTGGGGAACGAAGGAAGTACCGTGAGAATTTTGGTGGCAGATGACGATCGTATCACGCAACGGATGCTGCAAAGCATGCTGACAAACTGGGGATACGACGTCACGATTTGTGTCAATGGCGTCGAAGCCTGGGAAGCCTTGCAAGAAGTGAATCCCCCGTCGTTGGTATTGCTCGATTGGATGATGCCGGACATGGATGGCGTGCAGGTATGCCAGAACGTTCGCACGTTACCGCGACCATCACCGATGTACATTATCCTCCTCACCGCAAAGGGACGGAGTGAGGACATCGTCACAGGGCTGGATGCCGGGGCCGATGACTACATCACCAAGCCGTTCCATCCGGAAGAACTCCGGGCGCGGACCCACGTGGGGTGCCGCGTCCTTGATCTACAACACAGCCTGGCTGAGCGCGTGCAGGAGCTCGAACACGCCTTGACGCAGGTCAAGCAGCTCAGCGGGCTCCTGCCTATTTGTTCCTATTGCAAAAAAATCCGCGATGATGGCAATTATTGGCAGAAGGTCGAATGCTATCTTGCCGAACATTCCGAAGCGGAATTCACTCACGGCATTTGCCCGGAGTGCTACGACGGCGTCGTCAAACCGCAGATGGCAGCGATCAAGCGTGCGCAGGACGAGCTTACCGCTGGCTAGTACTGTGTACCGCAAATGAGCATGATTTTTCGCCTTGATATTGTTGACTTTGCAGCGTTGAATCTGGAGACGTATTGCTATTGGCCTGTATGCGTTTATTGATGTGTGACGGTTCCCGCCCATTTCTCGTCGAGTGCCAACAGTTCCTGTAAACCCATGAGCTCAAAAAATTCCACCACACTCACCATGTCGTCGGTGAGACGGGCCGTGGTGCCGTGTTGGCGAATTTCACGTAGCACCCGCTGCGCCAAGGTGCATACGGAGAGCATGATGCTCCCCGGAAAAATCACCAGCTTGAAACCCAAGGCTTCCAGCTGCGGCACGGGAATGAGCGGGGATTTGCCGTGTTCGACGAAGTTGAACAGGAGTGGCACGTCC
>CAJIAL010000725.1_pt1 | contig 23692 bp, 22 predicted proteins | sample 9199091 | NCBI WGS metagenome assembly CAJIAL01 (sample SAMEA7708270, study PRJEB35096) | sediment metagenome | biome: marine neritic benthic zone biome [ENVO:01000025]; feature: sediment [ENVO:00002007]; material: shallow marine sediment [ENVO:03000034] sea grass bed [ENVO_01000059] ... | reverse complement strand
TTCAATCTCCACGGGACGGGGGCGGCCTGTCTTGAGCTGAATAAACGCCTCATGCACGATGGCCGGGACGTCCTGTGGCTTCAAAATGCGTTTGGACCATTTTGTTACCGGGCGAATGGTATCCATTTGATCGTTCACTTCGTGCAGCATCCCCCGATCTACGCCGATGAGATCGCGCTCGATCTGTCCTGAGACGACCAAAATCGGCGATGAGGCAGAGTACGCGGTGCCAATACCAGCAGAGGCATTTTGCAGCCCGGGGCCGGGCACTACCAGCGCCGTGCCGATGCCACCACCCGCGCGGGCGAAGCCGTCCGCCATGTAGGTCGTGGCTTGCTCATGTCTGGTGGTAATAAAACGGATACCCGCTTCATCGTAGAGGCCGTCAAGCAGATGATACAGCTGGACTCCGGGTAAACCAAATATGACGCGCACGCCTTCACGGTATAGTGACTTTGCAAGTGCTTGACCACCAGTCATCTTCGGCATATCTTGTCATTCCTTCATGTGAAGAAGTAAAGGACCTTCCAGCATGTGGATGGTAAGGGGTCGTGCTGCTGACACGTTGATCGAGGCGAGGCGGCAGGCATTGTACACGCTGTATGAGGGAACAACAAGAGAGTCGCAAAGGAGAAAGACAGCCCATGAGCAAACGCGTAATGTTGCAGGTCCCTTTCAGTCCCGGAATTCGCGAGGTATTCGATACCCGTCCGGACATTGTCTGCGATCACTATACCGACGTGTCTGAAGAGCATATCGTGCAACATATTGCCGACTATGACGCAGCCATTCTCGGTGTCGCCCCGTTTACGCCGCGGATTATCGAGCATGCCACGCGCTTACAGATTGTGTCCCGCTTGGGTGTCGGCTACGACGCCGTGAATGTGCCGGCTTTGACCACCGCGGGTATCCCCCTCACCGTGGTGGGAACCGCCAATTCCGTCACGGTGGCCGAACATGCCTTGTTCCTGATCTTAGCCCTGGCGAAGCGCTGCACGATTTATGACCGCGAAGTGCGCCAAGGCAATTGGAATATTCGCTTTGAGACGCCGGCGTATGACATTGCCGGTCGTACGGTGCTTGTACTGGGCTTCGGGCGTATCGGACGGCGGTTAGTGCCTCGGCTCCTGGCCATGGACATGCATGTCCTGGTCTACGACCCCTATGTGATCCAAGACGCCATCACCTGCGTCGGTGCCACGCCCGTGGATGACTGGCGCGCTGTCTTGCCGCAGATCGATTTCCTGTCAGTCAACTGTCCCAAAGATGACGACACCACTGGCATGATCGGCACGGCTGAACTGGTGTCCATGAAACCCACGGCTTTTGTTATCAATACGGCTCGGGGTGGTATTGTTGATGAAACGGCCCTGTATAACGCGCTGAAGTCCCACACCATTGCCGGGGCCGGTATCGACCCGTTTGTGATCGAGCCCGCCCCGGCAAGCACGCCATTGTTTGAGCTGGAGAACATTATTGTGAGTCCGCACTCGGCGGGCGTGACAGAGGAATCAGTCTACCGCATGGGATGTGTGGCGGCGCAGAATGTGGTGGATTGTTTTGCCGGGAAGCTGAATCCCGATAACGTGATCAATAAGGAAGTCCTGGCGTAGGAGCAGTATGTCCTCCAGCCCTAAAGCTCCCAGAAATGTTTGACTAGCAGGACTGGGATCGGGGTGGTCACCGTGACGATGTTGCTAATACTGCCGAGCATGACGCGTTTCATTCCCGTAGCGCCCCGGGCGCCCATGATGATGGCGTCACAGTTTTCTTCCCGCGCTGTTTCGACAATCGTCCGTGGAATGTTGCCATAGGTTAAGAGTGCCGTCGTGGCCACGCCGGCGCTCACGGACCGTATTTCCGCCTGCGCCAGAATATGACGTGCTTCGAGGTCTGCCAGGTCGTCTTTGGCATGGGGCGGCCCAGCGACTACGTGCAAGAAACAGAGGCGAAAGTGTTCGTTAAGCGCCAAGGTAATGGCGTAGTCGACTGCGGCATCCGACCAAGGCGATCCCCCGACTGGGACAAGAATGCGCCGGCCCAGGGGTGAACCTGGCAGGACTGCAGGGGGCTGTTTGACCACTAACACCGGTTGCGGGGCTTTGGCCGCGACGATATTGGCGATCTCACCAAGCCGTAATCGTTTGCCGGTCACCATACGGGAGCCGATCACGATCAGATCACAGGCCGAGTCAGCCACTGTTTGGAGGATCGTCTCCGGAATACTGCCTGTCTGGCATAGGGTTTCGGCGTGCACACCGACGCTGCGGGCCTGCTCGCTGATGCCTGCCAGGTACTGTTGCGCCTGAGGCTCCGTGAGCTCGTCGACACTTTCCCCGCGCATGCCATGCAGCATGTCATAGCTGTCCGGATCGTGGAGAACGGTCAACACCCGAAGTCTGGCGCCCGTGCGAGCCGCAATAGCAATGGCATAGGCAACAGCCGCCTCAGACCACGGACTCCCTCCTGAGGCGACGAAAATATTCTTGTACATACTTTATTTACTCTCTCGGGGTCACTTGAGCAGTTCCTCCAAAACCGCCTCAATAGAGGGCGGCTCCGACCGATCTTTGAAACCGGCAAGCCGTTTGAACACTTGCGCTGCCGCTTGGTGGAATTCACCCGGAAGACCGGCTCCTCGGAAGGTATCAGCAATTTCGTACATCTCGCCCTCGAAACGCCAGGCCTTGGCGGTGTTGATGCAGACGCGACGGATAGTCTGTGCCGTAAAGTCATCACCCCATTGGCGTGCCAAGTCGGCCCGGACGCCTTCTTTTTCCACCATACCGAGAATAGCCGTCAGGAGTGCCGTGGTGCCCTTGGTGTAGGCAGCGTAGCCCATTTTGATAGCGGATGCAGCGCCGATGCGATCGGAGATGACAGGCGCTTGCAGGGGACTGTCGTGAAAGCAGGCGCCCACTTCCTCGGCGCGTGGTCCGGAGAGATACAGACACGTTCCCGCTTCCCGCTTCCAAGCAGGACCGCCAATGATGCCGCCGTCGACGTACTCGGCACCGGCGTTTTCGACAAGCTGCTGAACGGCCCGTGTACGGTCAGGCGAAATGGCGTTGCAGTCAACGTAGAGCCCGGTAAAGCCGAGGCCGACGACTTCGCGGGCAACGTCTGCGGCGGCATGTGGAGGACAGACCGACAGGACAATGTCGCTGGCGGAAACGAGCTCCGGCACGCTCCCCACGTCTTCCAGGTTGGCTTGCTGGGCCCGGATTATAGTGTCCGCGGAACGTCCTTCCGAGGCCCAGAGCACCGTATGTTGATTGCTGCGCGCTGCGGCTCCGACCGAAGCGCCCATCGCGCCCGGATGTATCAGTCCAATCCGTTTCATGCGTTATCCTCTCGAGAAATGATGTTGAGTTTACGCTGCCACCGCGCCCAGCTTCTCGGCTAGCGTGTCGAGAAGCGGTAAGACCGTATCCGCCGGCTCCGACGCGATACTAATGACGATGCGTTCAATCCCTGCATCCCGATAGGCCGGCCATGCATCTGGATCATGCTCGGCGCCAAAGGCCGTGATGGGGAGCGTGCGGCCGGCCGCTTGCTCCATGTCGCGATATTCAGGGAGCTTATCGAGCAAGCGGTAGGTAGGACGACGGGCGTGCGGCACCCAGCCGTCGCCATAGGCGAGCGCGCGGCGGGCCGCATAAGGCATACCACCGCCGATCAACACAGGCGGGTGGGGCTTCTGGATCGGCTTCGGCCACGTCATCATCGGTCCGAAGTCGACGAAATCACCATGATATTCGGGCTTCGACTGCGTCCAAATAGCACGCATGGCCTCAATCCGCTCTCGCATGACCGTATTCCGGCTGGTAAACTCCGTGCCGTGGTCGGCCATCTCGTCCGCGTTCCAGCCGGAGCCGATGCCAAAGAGGAAGCGGCCATTGGAAACCTGATCGAGCGTAGCTACCTCCTTCGCGGTCTGAATAGGGTCGCGTTGAGGTACGAGACAGATGCCAGTGGCAAGCTTCAAACGGGTTGTGACAGCGGCTGCCGCACCCAGGACGACAAAAGGATCCATCACGTCATAATATTTCTTCGGCAGGTCACCGCCCTGCGGGAAAGGCGACTGACGTGTCAGGGGAATATGACTGTGCTCCGGCAGCCAGAGCGATTCGAAACCTCGTTCCTCCAACGCCACGGCCAGCTCTGTTGGTGGCATGGCGTAATCCGTACAGAACATCGCAACACCAACGTACATGGTGATTACTCCCTTAATCCCATCCGACCTCACCATGCGCCCAGGCCTTGATCAAGTGATGTGCGATGGCGATACGATCGGGAATTTGTAAGTTCGGGTTGGCACCCTGCAACGCCGAAAGGGCGTCGTCACGACTGAACCAACGCACATCCGTCATCTCTTCGTTGTCGATGTGGATGTCCGTCGTCAGGGCTTGGGCATGACAGCCAATCATCAATGATGACGGAAAGGGCCAAGGTTGTGATGAGTGATAACTCACTGCACCTACCTCGATACCCGCTTCCTCTTTGACTTCGCGACGAACGGCTTCCTCAATCGATTCGCCCTGATCCATAAATCCGGCCAGGGCGGAGTACCGGCCTGTACGAGACAGACGGCCTCGTGATTGTCCCAACAAACATTCCTCACCGTTGCACACGACCATGATGACGACAGGATCGGTACGGGGAAAGTGCTGGGCTTTACACGACCCGCATATGCGCACTTGGCCACCGCGCCCCTGTGTGGTCGGTTGACCGCAGACGCTGCAGAATCGGTGCCGCTTGTGCCAATCAAGTTGGGCTCTGCTTTGGGCGACGATGCCCCCCTCGTTCTGGCTGAGTTGTACGGCGACACTACGCGCGTCTTCAAAGCGCCACGACGGCGCCAATTGCAGGGCTTCCTGGGGGGCCTCGATCTTAGAGATATCGATAGCAAAGTGCGCGATATCATCGAGGAGTCCGAGAAAGATGGGTGGTTCTGTGGAGGTGATGCCTCCAAGCGTTTCCGGGCTGAGCCAACCCAGCTGCATGTGTGAGGCATCTTGGACGAGAATATTGAGTTTCCAAAGCGGCAAAATACGGCTCTGCGGATCTGTAGCTCGGGCGTCAAGCCAGGCCTGATTGCGCCGTTGGACATCACCGCGGTCAAATGGATTCCCGGCAAAGATGTGTGGATTCATGATTTCTATTGTCAACTCCGGTCAGAGGCAACACAGCGAGTGCTACCCCGGGATTTGGGGGCAAACGTCCCACCAACCTTGGGGCGTACACACGCCGACAAGAGGCAGGTGGGAGCAGTCAATCAGTCTCCGGCGGCTGTGGCCGATTCCGGCGTCGTAAGCTGCACGGAGTTCGGACCATACCGGTCTGTGAATGGCGTGGTATCGAGCTCTTCCAACTCGATCTCACCGCTCAACACTTTCTGCTTCCACTCTTGGTGTTTTGGCTCATTGGCGTGAAACTCCGGCATGACTTCTTTAGCGAACAGCTCCAGACTTTCACAGATATGTTCGTTGCTGTTCTTGCCGGCTTGATTGAGCAGAATAATCTGGTCAACATTCGAGGTCTCGAACTTACGCAGCTTGCGTCGAAGTGTCTCCGGCGAACCGATTAGACCGCCCGACAACGCCCGTGCCAGGTTCTCTGGGTTTTCCCGCTTCCAGATCTCGTACTGTTCCCACAAGTTCACTGTCCCTGGAGCAGGGCGTGAACGCCCGTCTCTGGCACCGTAAAAACGCAGGGCAAACTGGAAGAACGGAATACCATCGGCCCGTCGTCGCGCCTCTTCGTCCGTTGCGGCACACATGAAATAGGTCACCAGCGCAATGTTCGGGTTCGTCTGGTAGTCTGTCAGTTTGTCCATGCGTTTGATAAAAGAGTTATAGTAGGCATGGACCCAGGCATAGGCGGCGTCTGCGCTGACGAACTGGAAGCCCAGCGCCCCCATGCCTCGCCGACCGGCCATCTCGATCGTGTCCAGCTGCGAGCAGGCCACCCATAACGGCGGGTGAGGTTTCTGGACCGGTTTCGGCAACACGTTGCGCAGCGGGAAATCGAAATACTCCCCATGATATTCACAGCCACCGTCTTTGAACATCGGCATTATCGCCCGGACGCCATCTTCCCAGACCGCGCGTTTTACATCTAAAGGGCGATCAAACGGACCGAGTTCCGTGATGCTTCCTCCTTCACCCATACCAAACTCGACCCGGCCATTGCTCAACAAATCCAGAGCCGACACACGCTCGGCCACCCGCGCCGGGTGGTTGGTGGTCAGCTGGATAATGCCGTGGCCCAAGCGGATCTGTTGTGTCCGCTGGCTCGCAGCGGCCAGAAATACTTCCGGGGCGGGCGAGTGCGAATATTCTTCTAAGAAATGGTGCTCTACTTCCCACGCATAGTCGTAACCCATTCTGTCAGCTAATTCTAATTGATTCAATGCACTATGATAGAGTTGATGCTCGCTGTGCTGTTCCCACGGTCGTGGGAGTTGCAGTTCATAAAAAATACCAAACTTCATCCGTCGTCCCCTTGTCACATCTGTCATGGTGAATACGTGCTGGGCCCACGAGGCCATAGAATACAGCAGCAAGGGGCCTTCGGATTATTGCCGTTCCATTATCCGCCCTGCTCCCCCTTGCGTCAACGTCTCTCTGTTGGAAGTGGGACATGCTGTGCATACAGTACTTGCACTGTGCCAGTAACTGTCCTACGATCGTAGCACCGTTCGTGGGGTTTCGCTTGATGGACAGTGAGGATGCACTGTCTTCGAGGAGGAAATCCCGTCTAGCACCTCCGTGCCCGGGCACTGCCGAGACTTGTGAGGTGCGCTATGTGCAGTTCACGCTTAGACAACGTTATAGTGCAAGGAGAGAGAGCATGGGCAAGACGACGTACAAGCGGGCGACACAAGACGTGGGGAATATGCTGTGTATGGAACACGTGAATGTCTTGGTCCCCGATCAGCGCATTGCGACGGATTTTTACATTGGCGGGTTGGGATTTACACGTGATCCCTACATGATGGTCGACACCAACAACATGTGGGTCAATGTTGGGGAACAGCAATTTCATCTCCCCACGCGTGGCCAACAAGTCCTACGGGGACATGTGGGCTTGGTGGTGCCAAGCCTCGATGACCTCGAACACCGATTAGCGAGTGTGAAAGACCGGCTGGCCGACACGAAATTTGCCTATGCGGTCGAGGACGGCTATGTTGCCGTGACCGGCCCCTGGGGCAATAAATTCCGCTGTTATGCCCCGGCCGAGCGCTTTGGCGGTATGACCCTTGGCATTCCTTACGTGGAATTCAAGGTCAAGGCAGGCGCCGCAGCAGGCATTGCGCGCTTCTACAAGAAGATCATCAAGTCACAAGCGACTCTGTCAAAAGCCGGGGATGCAGCTCACGTGCAGGTCGGCAATGTGCAGGAGTTAATCTTCCGTGAAACGAGCGCGAAGCTCCCGAAGTATGACGGCCATCATATCGCGGTCTATATTGCGAACTTCTCCGGGCCGCACAAATTTCTGCAGAAACACGGCCTGATCACGGAAGAGACGAACGATTTTCAGTACCGTTTCGAGGATATCGTCGATCCCGACTCAGGCAAGAAGCTGTTCAAGATTGAGCACGAAGTGCGGAGTCTGTATCATCCGATGTTCGGGCGTGAGCGTAACTTTGTCAATCGGAATGCCCACCAGGACCTCCGTGACTATTCCCGTGGGCGCGACGCCTACGTGGCAGTCTAAGTACGCCGAGTGCGTCTCTCACTGTGTGGTTGCTCGTAGTGCCGCTACGGCAACCACCAGCTCGGGAGTGTGTTACAGGATGTTCCTCATCTCCATGCAGCTGATGAGAAAACGTTCATGGCTTGTGCATACGGCCGTTTGGTGTGTCATCATCCGAAGGGGACTGAGTGAACAACGACACCACTCCAGACATTGCCCATTCCTTTTTCGCCCTGACGCCCGAGCGTATCCTGGAAGCCGTAGAGACTTCAGGCCTGAGCTGTACGGGAACCTGCCACGCCCTCAACAGTTATGAGAACCGCGTCTATGAAGTCGAAGTAGTAGAGACTTCAGGGGCCGTCGGTCGCCGCATTGTCAAATTCTATCGCCCCGGCCGCTGGTCCGACGAAGCCCTACTAGAGGAACACGCCTTTCTCTTGGAACTCGCTGCACAAGAGCTCGCCGTCGCTGCCCCCGAACCTTTGGCAGATGGGCGTACCCTGCAACATGGCAAAGACACAGGGATTCCCTTTGCTATCTTTCCCAAGATTGTCGGCCGTGCCCGCGATGAGCTCGATGAGATGTCACTGCGACATCTGGGGCATTTCCTGGCCCGTATGCACAATGTGGGTCGGGTTCGCTCCTTTGAGCATCGGCTCAACATTGACGTCGATACGTTTGGGTATGCGAGTGTCCAAGCCATTCTTGCCAGCCAGATGTTGCCCGATAACCTTCGACCAGTCTACGAAGCCATTGTCATGCAGATCCTGGAAGCCATTACGCCGCGTTTTCACGGGGTGAGCGTGCAGCGGTTACATGGCGATTTTCACTTGGGTAATCTCATCTGGCACGGTGACGTGCCCACCTGTATTGATTTCGATGATATGGGTACGGGGCCCGCAGTGCAGGATCTCTGGCTTGCTGTCCCTGGACGCGATGATGAGTCCCGACACAAATTCGATATTCTGGTGAATGCCTACGAGCTTCTCGGCATACTCAACCGCGACAGTCTGCGTCTCGTTGAGCCATTGCGGACATTGCGCATGATTCGTTACGCGGCCTGGGTGCTGAGCCATCATGAGGATCCCGCCTTTTCCCGTGCTTTTCCGTCCTTTGGGACTGAGCAGTATTGGGCGCAACACATTCAGGATCTGCGAGAGCAAGGGGAGGTGCTGGGACTGTACTAAACGTGTTCCATGCATGGACACAGAATCCTGTGACCTGTCTCTCCTCTCTTCGGCATACTCTGCCTGTGAAGTCTCATGCCAAGCCGTAAAAGCGTTGCGCCGCACCCCCGAGCACGCCGGCGCGTTGGCTCTCTGTTAGGTCTTCACGTTGACGGACCTCTGTAAGCGACTCGGGATAATCCCCGTCCCAATGTGGCCAGTCGCTGGCGTACATGAACAGATCGTCACCAATCAACTCGAGTGTGGGGCCGAGAAGTCGCTCTTCAGCTTCCAGACCGAAAAAGATGTTCCCGCCTTTATACACAGAGGCGCTGGGCTTCTTGGTCAAGAGAGGTGCCTCATCGGCGCCCCGATGTTCAAACTCCTCGTCCATACGGTCCAACCACCACGGCACCCAGGTGCCTCCGGTTTCCATGAAGCCAAACCGGACACCGGGGAACTTTTCAAATACCCCTTGAAACATCATGCTGGTGAACTGTCGGAGGATAGCAATAGGGTGGGACATCGTATGCGTCTGGATAAACTTGGGAAACGTATCGAGCGACTGCCCCATGAGCGAGCCAGAGGCATGGACGGCAATAGCACAATCCAGTTCGGCTGCAGTCTGATACACCACGTCAAACCTCGGGTCACCAAACAGATGTGGACCATCCGCTGGCAACATACCGCCGGATAATTTGAGCTCGGTGGTGGCGCGGCGCAATTCTTTGGCTGCCTCATCAGGGTCTTGCACCGGGAGGAGAGCGACGCCGTAAAGCTTGCCGTCACTGGGTTGACACAACTCATGGGCGAGCCAGTTATTGTACCCTCTGGCGACCGCAATGGCGTGGTCGGGATCCTTGATCATACCAAGGAACAAGCCCGTGGTGGTATACAGGACCGCAGCATCCAGGGCTCCCATGTCTAGCGCGTCTAACCAGGTTTGACAACTGTGGCCGGAGCCTTTGAACAATTTGCCGCCAATATTGCGGTCCACGCCATCGGAAGGGGTTAACGAGAAGGTGCTGCCCGTACCCGTTGCCCGCTCCCGCCAGGGGGACTCCAGATATTCCAGAATGTTACTGTTGCGCTCCGTGACATGTCCGTCTCCATCGATGACACGTCCTTGTCCGTTTGCCATTGCACTACCCTCCCTGAATCACCATGGTTTCGATGCGACAGAGATGTTCGCTCGTAGCATTCGTCCGAATGCAGATATAGTATCCTTACCATACTCTAGACGATGGAGCCAGCCCCGTGTGAGTGGCTCCTGAATCGGCTTCTGCCGTTGACTTCTCTCAATGCCAGGGTATAGTCACGGTTTTATCGAGCACTGGAGCGCATCTGCGACTCCAGTGCGCATGCGTCAGTTTCGGCACGAGACAGGTAGACGAGTATCCACATTGCGGGCACAGCCATTGCGCATTGGATGAGGGAGGAAACCATGGAACGAGACACCACGACTGCTTTGGGAGCCATGACCGGCTCGCGGTATCTCGCCAGCCTCAAAGACGGTCGAGACGTCTGGTTGGATGGGCAGAAGGTGGACGATGTCACGACCCATCGGGCGTTTACCGGTATGGTCCATGAGCTTGCCCGCATTTACGACCTCCAACACACCGATGATTATCGCGACCAGATGACGTTTGTTGCTGCGGGGACTGGGACGCGATGCAGCATCTCATGGCTCCTTCCCACATCCATGGACGACTTGAAGCGTAAGCGGCGCAACAGTGAGCTCTGGAACCAGCAATGTTGGGGCCAACTGGGACGCGGTCCCGACATCCTGGCGCCATATATCATTACCCTGTACGACATTCGTGAGGCACTCAGTGGAGTGCAGAGCCCTCATTGTGATTTCGGCGAGAACGTGGTCAACTACCACCGCTATTGCATGGAAAACGATCTCTTTCTGACCCATGCTCTGGGTGATCCGCAGGTGGATCGGAGCGAGCAACCACAGAACGAGCAACGGGCTGCTCTAGAGGAAGAGGTGGCGCTGCACGTAGTCGAGGAGACCAAGGATGGGGTGGTAGTGCACGGGGCGAAGCAGCTCGCCACGGCTGCACCCATCACGCACGAGACCTACGTCTCGCTCTCCGCCACGTTTGTCAGGCGGGCGGATCCGCGTTTTGTGCTCGCATTTGCTATTCCGACCAACAGTCCCGGGCTGAAAATCCTGTGCCGTGAACCGGTCTCATTGGGAAGTGGCGGCTATGGCCATCCCCTTGGCATGGCGTACGACGAACAAGATGCCATGCTGTTTTTCGATCACGTCCTGGTTCCGTGGGATCGCCTGTTCGCTCTATATGACTCCGCCCCCATCCTGCTGCGGTATCAGAGTGGGATCAACTTTATCGGCTGGGCGAATTTGTGCCGCATTCACGAGCGCATGCGTTTGATGACTGCTGTAGCGACCATGATCGCGGAGGCTATCGGTGTGATCGAATACCGTGAGGTGTCCGCCAAGCTTGGTGAAATGGTGACCTATACCGAAATGTGGCGCCACGCCATGGATGGTGTGGAGGCCAATGCTTTTCGAAGCAACGGAGGCCTGATGTCACTCGGTTCCATGTCGGGGATGAATATCTTTTTTGCCCAGATGTCGGCCCGCATGGTGCAGCTCTTGCGCGAGGTTTCCGGCTCCGGCTTGATCATGCAGCCGAGCGAGAATGACTTGGCCAGTCCAGAACTCCGTCCCTACCTGGAGCGGTATATGCGCGGTAAGGGGGTTGATGTCGACTACAAATCTCGACTCTACCGCCTCGCACATGACCTGGCGGTTTCAGCCTTTGGCATGCGGCAGGAAGTGTATGAATACTGGCACGGCGGGGATCCGAATCGGAATCGCATCAATTTGCTCCGGACTTACGATCAAAGCGATGTCATGCTGCGGATCAAAGACCTCGTTTCACAGCCTCTGCGCCATGCCTCTGGTGTAAAACATGCGTAATGCTGTCTCCTACCTCGGAAGGTGGGTCAGCCTGTTGCCTACTTGCGACCCCATCGGTTCAATCTCATAGCCCATGCACTGCAGCCTCGACATGCTGAGAGTGGTCCAGATATCGCTCTCAGACCTAAGAATCCATTCCAGGCTTTCTTAGTTATGAGATGCCTGGGCTAACGTTGCGCGTGGAGTATGTACACGCATTTCCACATGGTAAGCGGGGATAGTGCTACTGGGATGACCGTGGCACACCATTTGCTTTAGGCAGGCGCATTCTACAACCAAGAGGGAGCACGCGTCGGTCATGAGATGCCTCATACGATGAAGAGGCCGACAGCGTTCCTCAGATATGCGAGGCCAATAGAGGAGTGAACAGATGCAACCGAGCAATGACACACGATTGGGGCTCTCTCTTGATCGAGGAGAGGATGACAGCATGATTCCAAAGCCATTACATAATGCCGCACAAGTTCTTACGACACTTGTTGACTCTGGTTGTCAGGTGCGTGTCGAAAATGACGCCTTAGTGATCCACGATCCGAAGCGCAGCTTGACGGATACTGTGCGTGAGAAAATTCGGAAGCACAGACTCGCTATTCTCACGCTGCTATTGCGGGAATCACTGATACAGCTGATTCGTGTATTGGACATGGCCCAGCCTAACATCCGCCTTGGTATGCAAGAGGAATACGCCGCAGCACTTCTGGCCGCTATGCGACTGGTCGGGGACCCTTGGCAAGGGGAGGATGAGGAAACGAATTATTGGGAGGAGAGAGAATAAGCCAGGAGGAGAGGAATTCGCCGGCAAGTAGATTGCGTCGGCAGCGTGTTCTGCTACACTCCTAGTCTTGATAATGAGCATAGAGTATCTGCCAGGGATTAGCAGGGAGAATATGTCAGCTATGAGCACGCTATTCGAGTCGTCTTTGCCGTCGCTACCTCCTCCGCATCGGGGGAAGGTACGAGACATGTATCGAGTTGATGATGTCCATCTCCTTATTGTAGCGACGGACCGGCTGTCGGCATTCGACGTGGTCCTGCCGACGCCGATCCCAGACAAAGGCCGTGTCCTTACGACGATGTCTAATTTTTGGTGCGCACGCACAGAATCAATCATCCCGAATCATCTCACCACGCGTCGACCCGAAGAATTTGTTGTGCCGGACGAACTGGAGCAGGTGGCCAATCGCTCGGTTATTGTCCGGCGGATCCCCCCCCTCCCGATCGAAGCGATTGTCCGTGGCTATCTTGCTGGCTCAGGGTGGGCCGAATATCAGCGTCAAGGCACTGTCTGTGGTATTACGTTACCTACCGGGTTACGGGAATCAGATCAGTTACCGGAACCGATTTTTACCCCATCGACCAAAGCGGAGCAAGGTGAGCATGATATGAATATTTCCTTTGAGGAAATGACGCGAGTGCTCAACGGTGATCGGGAGCTGGCTGCGCGTGTGCGTGAGACGAGCATTGCGTTGTATCAGGCTGCATCGACTTATGCGTTGGAACGCGGGATTATCATTGCTGATACCAAATTCGAGTTTGGCGTCCTTGATGGTACACTGTACCTTATTGATGAAATCTTTACCCCAGATTCCTCCCGGTTTTGGCCCCAAGAGTTATACACTCCAGGACAGAGTCAACCAAGTTATGACAAGCAATATGTTCGTGATTACCTCATCAGTATCGGATGGGATAAACGTCCTCCTGCCCCGGAATTGCCGCTTGAAGTTGTTGAACACACCACCCACAAATACCGAGAGGCACTCCGCGTCTTGACCGGGGAAGTGTAAGAACTGCTTCTGCGCCCCACATGTATGCCGAGGCTGCTTCCTGCCCTGTACGACCGCGTGTACGAAGCTGTTGGTTGGACGCTACAAACTTGGCAACATATCACAAGTCTGTGTGCTGCCCCTCTTGGCCAAGGAGGGGAACGAATCGACATGGCACACTGCGCTCGAGATGTATTCCATTCAGGTCTTTGCGAACAAGTAGGAGGTCCTGATAGTCCGAAGGACCTATGGGAAGCACGAGGCGCCCGACTGCCGCAAGTTGTGCCATCAGGGCAGGTGGGACACGCGATGCGGCAGCAGCCACGATGATCGCGTCATAAGGGGCGTATTGTGGCAGCCCTCGTCCACCGTCTCCACAGCGAATATCAACGTTAGTGAGGCCGAGGTGTTGGACACGGGCCCGGGCCGAGGCAGTGAGCGCCGGAAAGTATTCGATGCTGTAAATGTGCGATGCTAAATGACTTAACAACGCTGTCTGGTATCCGGAGCCTGAACCGATTTCCAACACGCGCTCATACCCCTGCAGGGCAAGCAACTGCAGCATGAGGGCGACGATGTAGGGTTGGGAGATGGTTTGATTTTCTCCAATTGGCAATGGTCGATCATCGTAGGCAGCCTCACGCCACTCCAGCGGAACAAAGAGGTGTCGGGGGACGTCGCACATAGCGTGTAATACACATGTGTCAATAATATCCCGGCCTTCGAGCTGGTCACGGACCATGGCCATACGGGCTGGCGTGTAATGGGCATCGTGTGTGTCGTGGTGCTGTTCCATAGTGCTTCTCCCTGTGAGCCATGGTCTTTCCTGGCTCCATAAACACATCTGCTCCCAGTTGACGTTTTCAAGACATATTGTTGGTGATGAGCAAATAGATCAAGGTCTCGACATAAATCGTGTAGTCGTCGGATAGCGGTGAATACAGGCGGGTAGTTTCAGTTCTCAGTTGAGAGACCCTCCGGAATCCGTAGAGCTTTACGAATTCCTAGAGGGCATGTCGACTCTCGCTTTACCTCCTTTAGCAGGGAGGTGGTTTCCAAAGAGGGCTTAGCTTACTTGGTGAGGCTTCAGAAATTTATTGAGAGGAACTTTTCCATTCGCCTACATACTGGGTGCCATCAGGAAATGTCCATGTCCCCTGGCCATATCGTTGGTCATTCCGCCACGTACCCGCATACTTGCGGCCGTCGGGGTACGAGAGGTTACCTTTACCATGGCGCTTATCTTCTTGCCACGCCCCGACATACTGGGTGCCATCGGTAAAATCATACGTTCCTTGACCATGTCGCTTGTCGTTGAACCATTCCCCGACATACGTTGCTCCGTTGGTGAAGGTCAAGGTCCCTTCTCCGTCGCGTTTGCCTTGCTTCCATTGGCCGACGTAGGTGTTGCCGTTGGCGTAGGTGAGCGTGCCTTGACCGTGGAAGTGCCCATCCGAGAATTCCCCGACGAACTTCGAGCCGTCGGGAAAGGTCATCGTCCCTTGCCCATGGCGTTTGCCTTTCTGCCATGCACCCTCGTATGTTGTGCCATCGGCAAAGGTATAGGTCCCCTGGCCGTGTTGGCGCCCATTGAGGAGTTCTCCGGTATAACTATCGCCATTTTTAAACGTAATCGAGTGAGGTGCCGCATGCAGCATCTCTGGGCAGTTCAGAAAAAGGGTACCCAACGCTACAAGCAGGGCGATAGCGTGATGTTGCATTCGCAGGCCGAGCTTATGCACCGGCATGTGGTTCATGATACTAGCTCCTTTTCCATGAGAGATCTTCACTGCATATGAAGGTCTCTACGTGTGTGATCCACATGCTGTATACCTCCTGTATCCCCTTGGAGAAGGGGGGATGGTTGTCATGTATCTTTATCGAGAAAGAGCTGGTCGAGCCTATGATTACCATGGACTTACCAGCTCTGTTGTGTGCCACCTCGACTAGGCGAAGTGACAATATTTAATTGTATCGTTTGTTGTAAATAGTTTGCAGGACTGCCTGTGAAGAGCTGGCACCACCGATTCCCGTTGCAGTGACGTTCCATTGATAAATGCCTGTAGGGGTGCCATAGCCGACTACCATGCTGTCAGGAACAAAACGTCGTTCTTCAACCACATAGCGCGGTGGAGCCGCAATGATATTTTCGAAGTCGTCAGGAATCTCATCGTTTGCCACGACGATGGAGTCAGTGTTGTCCCATGCGAGAGCGTGCCAGTCCGGCTGTTTTTTGCGGCCGTAATGTCCGACAGTAGCGGTTTCTTCAAATCCTTCACGCTCCAAGATTCTTTCCACGACCATTTCCCCAATACTGAGACCGAGCTCGGAGGCATAAAACGCCTCCTGGTATGTTTTTTCGTTGCCGGCAATCTGCACCTCAATCGAACTGGTTGTAGTAGAGATAGTGCCGATTAACGACAGAACTGCCAGGGTTAAGAGCCCGATGATGAGGGCTGAACCACGGTGATTGTCTATGATGAATGCCTTGCGTCGCATAATGTCTCTCTGTGTGAGTGTTGCTTACGCGGAGTTATTACGCCTGCACCTAGTTATTGGAAGGGGGTTTTGATGAATGAAAGCGTGTGTTGTTTATCCGCTCCTGCTGCATTCTTCCACCTCGTGACAACTTTCACAGTCTTCATGCTGTTTCCGTCCCACTCCACCTCCCATTGCACGGAGTAGCCAGGCTGTGGCACCAAGGGTACCGCCGGGAGTGTGGTGACGAGACCGTCTCCGGGGGTGACGTCTAACAGATCTGCATGGTTGAACGGTAATACCATGAGCCGTTCGAGTTGGTCTTGTGCGACAGTGGTGGCTTGTGTCAAGGTATTCGACGAGGAATTCACGCGAATAGTCGTCAATTGCATCGCGGCAACTCCCAGGAGCCCGATGGAAAGCACCACAATAGCTACCAATACTTCAACGAGAGAAAATCCGTCTTCGTGTCTCATACTACAACTCGCTCTTACCGCGTGTTCTTACAGATTGCGCATGTTTACCGTCGACGTTATAAGACGTCGGCGAAAGTGATCGTTCTGACAGGCAGGGCAAATATCTACCCCTTGCTTGTTCGGGTAATTGATGGTGGCGTTGGTATAACGCCGATCGACTTTGTCAGTCCGGATTAAGAGGGAGACTTGGATGGCGCGTATTTGAGACGGATCGTTTGTTGCCAGGACGTTGCCGCTCGAGTCCAGGTAGACAAAATTGAGGGCGTCGACATTGTCGATAACCGGTTCCCACGCATCAGCAGGAGTAGCGGCGTTAGAGTTATAGCGTTCGAGTATTGTGCCATTGAGTCGGTATGCAATGCGTTCGTTGTCGATGTCGTCAATAGTGTTATTACTGTCGTTGCTGTTGAGTGAAAACGCGATGCGATCGCTGTCAACGGTGTAATTGATATTAGTAGGGAAGAGCTGCCCCCCGCCGATCTTCGGTAAGTTGGTGGCAAATCCGAGCCCGCCAATACTAGTTGGATCGAACCCAGCAGATCGCAGTTCACGTCCCAGGAGAAATGTCCCAGCCCGCATGTTTTGCTGCATTTTGACGACTTCAGATTGAGCACGGTGGGTGTTTTGTTGGCTATGGAATACCTCATAGATTCCCGCTGTCAGAATCGAGGACACCACCAATGCGATCAGTGTTTCAAGGAGGGAAAATCCCTGTTGGGTGCGTAGGAGATTTAGCATCGTTAATCCTCACGGCCATTGCGTCCCGTCCCATCGTTCGATACGGGTTCCGCCGGCAATAAAGGGGACGGCGATACGGTAGAAAGTTGTGAGCTCTTTGTTCGAGAGATGCACAAAAAATTGTGGATCAGGCGTTAAGCCGTTGGCGTTTAAGGTAATAATATCATCATTGCCATTGGGGTCTTCGATGATAGGGCCAACGTCCGGTCTCGCATAGACGATGTTCCCACCATAATCCGCGACAAAATCCACAGTGGTTACAATAAATGGAAATGGGGGTTCGCTAGGAATTAGAATTTGGTAACCTGTGATACCCGCAGGACTAAAGTCCATTGTCCAGGGACGATTCTCTTTGACCGCACCGAGCTTTGCCCGTTGGAAATCGGAGAACATTGTAGTCACAGCGCCTTGTAGACGGTAATTCCGTGACCATTGATTGATGCTTGGTACTGCCACACCTCCGACAATTGCGATAATTGCCACGGTAATCATCAAATCGATAATGCTGAACCCTTGTTGAGCATGCTTGCTGCGCATAGTTTTTTTCTCACGATACAGTCTTCCGTGACGAACTCATGTTCAGTGAGAATCGTGACTTGGAAGAGCCTATGACATACATCCTTAATTTCTTATGATGTCTTGAAGTATCTTTGTATCAAGGTATCCCTGGTCTTTACCACTTCTCATACTATGACCACTTCTATGTTCATATAGAATGAGGTTGGTATTGCTAGACTGATGTTATCGGTCAACGCCGAGTGTTTCTTTAACCTATATTCGGAACGATCCCCTACGTCAGAAAACAAGAGTAATTTGCCTGTCTTGCCATATAGGATTTTTGGAACTTCAGAGGTCTGCGGGTGGTTGCAACCATTCTGGGGGTCGCGTATGATGCGCTGCACCAGCAGCGGACCATGTGGTGTGAGGAAAAGAGGAGAAGACCCGTCTGTATCCAGATATCGTGAAATCGCCGAGGCGTATCCTTGCAGCTCATAGTGATTCAAAGGAGAGAGACATGGCCGAAATTGATGGGGCAACCCTTGTTGCCCGCTGTCTTAAGCAACAAGGCATTAACGAGCTCTTTGGTGTTGTCGGCGTGCCCGTGACGGGCATTGCTGCAGCAGCGCCAGGGGAAGACATTCGCTACATTGGCATGCGCCATGAGCAGGCAGCGGGGTATGCGGCGCAGACCATGTCCTATCTGACGGGCCATATCGGTGCATGTATCGTGGTATCCGGTCCGGGGATGACCAATGCGATTACGGCTTTTGGCAATGCGTGGTCGAATTGTTGGCCAATGCTGCTGATTGGTGGCTCTTCGAATCAAATGCTGAATCATATGGGCGATTTTCAGGCAGCGCCTCAGGTCGCCCTGGCGCAGCCGTTTGCCAAGTGGGTAGGACAGGCCGAGCGCGTCGAATACATCCCGCGGTATATTGCCACGGCCGTGCGGCATGCCATCTCGGGCCGCCCAGGGCCCGTGTATTTGGATTTGCCGGGTGACATTATTTCGAGCCGCATCGACGAAGAGCGTATCGAGTACGCTCCGCGAGTCGAGGCACCGCCGCGCCCCCAGGTCGATGAGTCGTTGGTCCACGATGCGCTGGCTGCGTTCCGGTCGGCGAAAAGCCCCCTCGCGATTATCGGCAAAGGCGCAGCGTGGTCCCAAGCGGAAGAGCAGGTACGGCGCTTCATTGATGAAACACAGATGCCGTTTCTTGCCTCGCCGATGGGCAAGGGCGTGGTCCCGGATGATCATCCGCTGAGTGTCGCAGCAGCACGTTCGTATGCGTTGCAGAACGCCGACCTCATTTTTCTTGTTGGGGCTCGACTCAATTGGATTATGCACTTTGGCTCGCCGCCACGTTTTCGTAAGGATGTGCGGGTCGTTCAGCTTGATATTGCGGCGGAGGAAATTGGCACGAACGTGCCGACTGAAGTCCCGCTGGTTGGTGATGCGAAGGTGGTGATGACGCAACTGGTGGCGGCACTGGAGGCGAATCCCTGGCAGATCGCCGCAGATAATCCCTGGCGTCAAGCGTTGCGACAAGAACTTGAGAGTAAGAAAGCCGCCACGGTGCCGATGCTGGAAGATGCGTCTGTGCCGATGAATTATTACCGGCCACTCAAAGAGATTCAGGATGTGCTGCCGCGAGATGCCATCATCGTCGCCGAAGGCGCAAGCACTATGGATATCAGCCGGCAAGTGTTGGAAAATTACGAGCCGCGCAGCCGTGTTGATGCCGCCTCCTGGGGCACTATGGGCATGGGGCCAGGTTCGGCGATCGCTGCCCAGGTAGCCAACCCTGGCAAACGTGTTATCGCATTGGAAGGTGATGCGGCGTTTGGCTTTGACGGTTTGGAAGTGGAAGTCGCCGTGCGCCATAAGCTGCCGATTACGTGGATTATTTTTAATAACAACGGTATTGGCGGTGGACCGAGCGCGTTGGATGATGACAAGCCTTTACCGCCGGGAGCTTTTACCCCGAATGCGCGTTATGACAAAATCATCGAAGCCTTTGGTGGGACAGGGTATCACGTCGAAACCCCTGATGAACTCCGGGCCGCGTTGCGCGCATCGTTCGACAGCGGAGACACGACCTTGATTAATGTCATGATCAGTCCGGACGCAAAACGCCGGCCACAACAATTTGCTTGGCTGACGCGCAGTTAATCCTCCATGGCTTTACCCTTCACGGGTGTCCTCTTTGCGCCACGCATGTGAAGGGTTGCTTCTTTTCCCTTGCTACACTTGTCTCTCACAATTCATGAGCAATCGCATCACATTTTTTGTGATGCGATTGCATTGATGAGGGAACTCCCTTCGTAATTCAGCCGTTGCTCATGGCGTGTACAAGCGGTATATCATAGGGCCAAATACATCATGGGATTTGCGGACACAGGCCACATGTCGTGACGAGCGAGCTATACTACGGAGTGCATCACCTATGCCACCACGTGTTTTGCTGGTGAATCCGCCAATTTACGATTTTACCGCGTATGATTTTTGGCTTAAACCCTATGGATTGTTGCGCGTTGCCGGGTACATGCGTGGACATGCCGAGATGGAATTGTTTGACTATGTCGATCGATATCACTCGTGTCTCTTTGATGCTGGTGAGCCACGATCTGACGTCTGGGGACGTGGGGCGTTCTTCGCCACCGAGGTGCCTAAACCTGCCTGTTTGCGTACAATTTCCCGTCAGTACCGTCGCTACGGTGTCCCTCGCGATGTCTTTCGTGCCTTTCTACAGCACCGGGCGCCCTTCGACGTGGCTTTACTGCAGACCGTGATGACGTATTGGTATCCTGGAGTGCAAGAAGTCATCGACGATCTGCAGGCATTGTCGCCTGAGACGAAAATCGTTCTTGGGGGTGTCTACGCCACCTTGTGTCCAGAGCACGCCCGTGGCCTCGGGGCCGACGCGGTTATCGAAGGAACCGATCTTGCCCCCTTGTGGCCCCTGGTCGGCGTTTTCCCGCAGTTTGATCAGGTTCCGTTCTGGGAAGCCTATGATGATTTGCGCGTGGGCGTGGTGAAGTTGGCGGATGGCTGCCCGTTTCGGTGCACGTATTGTTCCGTCCCGCAGGTGTATCCGCCATTTGCTTCGCGCCCATTGACGCGATCGATCGCCGAGCTTGACTGGTTATGTCAACTTGGGGTGGAGCAGGTGGCGTTTTACGATGATGCGTTGTTATTCAAGCCGGAGGAGATTCTTATGCCGTTTCTGCGTCATGTGCTGGACCGTGGCCTCCAGGTGAACTTGCATACGCCTAATGCGCTCAACGCCCGGTTCCTAACGCAGGACATCGCTGATGTGATGGTCATGGCGGGTTTCAAAACATTTTACTTGGGCTTTGAGAGCAGCGCCTATACCTGGCAGCGGCGGACGGGCGGAAAGGTGTATGCCACAGAACTGGAACAGGCCGTGTCGCATCTCGTGCGGGCCGGGGCTGATCCGCAACACATGACGGCGTACTTGATCATGGCGCATCCTGATGGCTTGCAGCAAGATGTGGAGGCATCGATGCGTTTTGCCCATAGTCTGGGTTTACAAGTGATGCTCTCGGAATTCTCGCCGATTCCGGGGACCCCGGACGGCGAACGATGCCGCCAATGGGTCGATTTAGATGAGCCCCTATGGCACAACAAAACGGCTTTTCCACTGCGGTTGCTTGGCGTTGCAGAGGTACGGCGGCTGAAGTCGCTGGCGCGGGATCTCAATGCCAAATTGGGCGTCCTTTCGGCTTGACGCTCTCCAGGGGGGCTGCGTACAATAAGCGCCTGCAATGGGGTCCTAAAGCGTTCCGCTCGATCGGGAGACAAGGGGACATTCCTGGATGGAGTGTGGGAGGAAGATGCCAGGCTCCTCAATGCGAGAGAGGTTCTGTGTGTCGTGATGTGTGACTCTTGTTAATGGAGGGAAGAAGCAGTGAGACGATGGATGCTTTTAAGTGCTGTCTGTGTGGGCCTATTTGTACTGCCTGTGTCGGCGGAAACGATTGCCGAAAAAGTCGCGAAATTTAATCTAACAGAAGATAAGCTTGTGGAATTGGGTGAGTTTTTTTACAACACGGAAGGGGCGAATACTTGCCTCAAATGCCACGGCAAAGGCGGACATGGCGGTGATCAAGCCGGCGCAGCTGACTTGCGTCATCCCAGAACCTGGCGGAGCTACCAAGCGCTTGGTGGTGATGAGGCTTTTGGAAAGGACAAGGAACAATTCCGAACCAATATGGAAGCTGCGTTGCACTTTCTGATTAATAAAGGGGCGGCGATTTGGAATCAGCGCTTCAGCAAGTCTCATAAAGATATTGCCTATGATTGGTCGAAAGTCAAACCGAAGACCAACAAATACGATAGCATGATGAAGGGCGTTACCACCGGCCCGATGAAAAAACGCGCCAAAGAGCTGCAGAAAAAATTGGCCGAGATGGGTGTGAAAGTCAAACCCAAAGAGGCCAGAGACATTGCCACCGTGGCATCATTTAATTACGTCAAAACTTTCGATGACGGGAGCGAGAAAGGCGGCGTGTTTAAATAAACGTCATCCGTCATGTGTAGTGTCCGAGTGCCCCTGCCTGCAGATTGAGAGTGCGGGCAGGGGTTTTTTGCGACCGGTGGCATCGTGCAAGCATGAGGAGGAGTGTGGGACATGAGTGAGGAAGCTGGACTGCAAAATCCGTACGGATATGCTGACATGGCGTGGGCCGAACAACTCGATCCGGAATACGCCAAGGCGCGGGACGTGCTGCGCCAACACAGCGTTGGTGAGGGTGGCATTCTGGCCGTGAAAGTCAAAGAGATGGTGGTCATTGCCGTGCTCGCATCTCGTGGCTTGCAGTATGGTGTTGAGGCGCATATGCGGCGGGCTGTCGAGTACGGTGCGACACAGGGCGAACTGTTCGAAGCCATCAAAGCAGCGGCTGTGCCGGGGGGTGGCGTGGCGTACAGCGTTGGGGTGCGCGCTTTGCAGCAGCTTGACAATGATGGGGCGTTTCAATAAGCCGGTGACACGTATGACTGAGCACGGGTGTGTGGGGCTTGAGGTATGAGTTACGACGCAGATGACGCAGGGTGGGTGCCGCCCTCGTATCGTTGGTTTGTGCTGCTTACCATGTGCGTCACCATCGGGGTTCAGAGTGGCGTCCGACTCGCTTTTAGTGTCTTTTATGTTGCCTTGCGCACAGATTTTGGATGGAGTGCGGCATCGACTGCTGGGGTCTTCTCGGTCTACATGCTCGTGCAGGCGGTCTGTGCGCCGCTGATGGGTTGGGGTCTCGACCGCTTTGGCGTGCGCCGCTTGTTCCCACTTGCCGCCCTACTTGTCGGCATCAGTCTGTTGCTGTGCAGTCGTGTACAGACCTTGTCCCAATTTTTCCTGACGTATGGGGTGTTATTGCCCATCGGGCAGACAGCGCTTACCACGGGGCCAATAAGCGTCGTGTTAGTGCGTTGGTTTCCGGATATGCGTGGACGGGCCATTGCCTTGGCAGACATTGGCGCGGCCCTTGGTTTGGGGTTGTATCCGCCGTTGAGTCACTGGTTGGTTACGTCCTACGGCTGGCGCTGGGCTTTTGTGTGGCTCGGGGCCAGCGTCATTCTGCTCGTGGTTCCCCTGAATTGCTGGCAACGGCCGGCACCTTCCCGCCTGACCCGCCCAGCAGCGTCATCATCGGATACTCCTGCGAACCTCTCCGATGTCGCGGATCATGCATGGACATTGCAGCGAGCCTTGCGCTCTTTGCCGTTTTGGATGTTATTTGGGACGTTATTATTTTCGAACCTCAGTTCGCAAGTGCTCAATGTCCATTTGATGGCTCTACTTCTCAGTGTCGGGATTGTCGCACGCACGGCAGCCAGCACTGTGGGCACGGTCAACTTGGTGAGTATGGGAGGGCGCATCAGTGTCGGGT
>CAJIAL010000700.1_pt1 | contig 23925 bp, 19 predicted proteins | sample 9199091 | NCBI WGS metagenome assembly CAJIAL01 (sample SAMEA7708270, study PRJEB35096) | sediment metagenome | biome: marine neritic benthic zone biome [ENVO:01000025]; feature: sediment [ENVO:00002007]; material: shallow marine sediment [ENVO:03000034] sea grass bed [ENVO_01000059] ... | reverse complement strand
TACTGTTCCTCGTCCAGTGCAATAGCGGTAATGACCTCAGCAGTGATACGGCCAAGCTGCTCGTTCGCCATACGCTCATAGTGATCACAGATCAACTCGAAATGATGCAGACGATCGTTGCGCACCAAGAGCAGGATAAAATTTCGCAAGAGCTGTTCCGGCTGCGTGCGTTCGAACACGGCGGTCAAAATCTGCGTCTTCGCCTCAGCGGGAATACCCCGATTGCGAATCACCGCGCGCAGTTCTGCATTCGAACGGAACAAGTCCCGATGCTGCTGGAGTTGCTCGCCGATTTCGGCGACGCGATCATCGCGCGTGGCCAAATCAAGCATGGCTTTCGCGTAGCGTCGCGCGACGGCTGTGCCTTTCAATGTATCCCTCCCTTCACGTCCGAATCAGAGAACCTTCGTCATACGTCACAAGTCATGCACACCCGTGCCGCCTCCAGAGGGCAACATAACAGCTGGCCGCTGGTCATTTCCCAGGAAAAGCCCCGGTCAATACATCGTTCCACATTATGAAAGGCTGATCTTAGCGCATGCATTCGGACAATGCCAGTACACGCCTCAGCCGAGGCGCCCCTGCAGGAGATCCAACAACCGCTGCAGGTCCTCTTCGCCTTGGTAGGTGATTTCGATTTTGCCTCGCTTCCGGCCAGGTCGAATCGCCACTCGCGTCCCCAACTGCTGATGCAGCTGCTGTTCTATAGCGAGCAAATACGCCGGCTTTGCCGCAGGCACACGCCGCTTGCGGACACGGACGCGCTCTTCCGTATCACGTACCGTCAACCCCTCCGCGAGCACCTGATCGCGCAACTCGCGCTGCGCCTCCTCGGAATCGAGCGCCAATAACGCCCGTGCGTGCCCCATGCTTAACCGGCCCGCCTCAATATCCGCTTGGAGAAATGCGGGCAACTTCAAAAGCCGTAGAGCATTAGCCACCGAGGAACGATCTTTCCCCACTCGCTTGGCCACTTCGTCTTGCCGCAAGCGGAACGCCGTTTGCAAATGGTGGTACGCGCGCGCCTCTTCCATGGGGTTGAGATCTTCCCGCTGCAGATTTTCCAACAACGCAATCTCAAGCACTTCTTGATCATTGGCCCGTTTCACCAACGCCGGGATCAACTCGTGTCCGGCCAGCTGTGCCGCACGGAGGCGTCGCTCCCCGGCGATCAACTCGTATCCTGCAGCAGACCGCCGCACCACAATGGGCTGGACCACGCCTTGCTGCAGGATGGAATCCCTGAGCTCCTGCAGACGCTCCCCATTAAATTGTTGCCGGGGTTGGTACGGATTCGGCTGAATCTGCTCCACCGGTAGCTGCATCAATTCGGCATCACCAGCGACATCCGCTCCCTCAAGGAGCGCTCCCAACCCTCTGCCCAACACTTCTCGTACCACTACTTAAGAGCTCCTGGGTAAATTGGAGATACGCCTCGGCACCACGGCAGCCGATGTCATAATGGATAATAGGCTTACCATGACTCGGCGCCTCACCCAGTGTGATGTTCCGTGGGATCACCGTGTGGAACACCGTGGCGCCAAAGTATCGGCGCGCCTCGTCCGCCACACGGCGGCCCAACAACGTGCGGTTGTCGTACATCGTCAATAACACGCCCTCAATCGCCAAAGCGGGATTGAGCTGCTGGCGCACAAGTTTTACCACTTGTAACAACCGTCCGAGGCCCTCAAGGGCATAGTACTCACACTGCAGCGGTACAATCACCGCATCGGCGGCCGTCATGGCGTTAATCGTCAGCAACCCCAACGACGGCGGACAGTCAATGACCACAAAATCATACGCCTCAGCCAACGGCTGTAACGCCTGCCGTAAACGCTTCTCACGCTCGGGCAGATGGACGAGTTCGATCTCGGCACCAACCAAGGCGCGGCTCGAAGGCAACACATCCACCCCGTCAACAACCTCCGGCACCACGGCCTGGGCACTCGGCACTTCACCAAGCAGGGCATCATACAGACCGTATGTACACTCGGCTGCATCAATGCCAATACCACTGGTACTGTTGGCTTGCGGATCGAGGTCGACGAGCAACGATCGCTGCTCCGCCGCCCCTAAGCATGCAGCCAGGTTAATTGCGGTGGTGGTTTTACCAACGCCGCCTTTTTGATTCGCTATGGCGAGGATATGGGCCATGGTTTTCTCTGCGCGCCCTTCGAGTGGCTCCTCAGCTCTGCGCCCCGCATTATAGAAGCTGCGTCCCGTGGCTGCAAGCCGGAACAACCGGTACAGTTTAGCCCACAGCACCCGACGAATGGCCTATCGCCAGTAACGCCCAGGCTGCATGGGCACTCGGCGGCAACGGCACTGTGCGGACGCCTTGCCACGCTCCTGTCGTGAGCAGTGACGCCGCCTCCTGCAGTTCAGGCGTCTGCAGCGGCTTACGGAGCAGTAACAGACCGCCGGGACGTACCAAAGGCGCCGCCAGCCTAAGCAACAGAGCGATCGTGCCCACCCCACGCGACACCACCGCATCGAACCGTTCTTCCGGCAGTATACGCCGTGCCAGCTCCTCGGCTGACGCCGTGATCAGGGCACAATTCGAGAGCTGTAAGGCTGCCACCACCCGCCGGAGAAAGGTTATTTTCTTGTGCGAACGATCGAGAAGCGTCACGTGCAGGCGCGGCTCACACACCGCCAAGGTCACACCCGGAACACCTGCGCCGGTACCGAGATCGAGCACACGTGCCGTAGGCGGCAAGAGATCACCTTGGAGGAAATCAAGCGACTCGACAATAAGAACATCGATCAAACGCTCGGGTGCGCGCAGACCGGTCAGATTCACGTGCTTCTGCCACTGCAGCAATAGTTCGACGTAGTCCACCAAGCGCTCGCACTGCTCCTCTGACAGCGCGATGCCGCGCTCCTTACACCGTCGGCTGAGATGATGCTCGTAGTGATCGCGCATGCTGTCCGCGCTGTGCCTGATGCTTTTGGAAATAGACCATAAGAATTGCAACGGCTGCTGGTGTCACCCCGGAGATGCGGCCGGCCTGGCCCAACGTGGCTGGTCGAATGTGCGCTAATTTCTCCCGAATCTCATGCGACAACCCGGGAATGGCGGCATAATCGGTGTCCGCTGGCAGCGGCATATTTTCGCGCTGCTCCACACGCGCAACTTGCTCGAGCTGGCGACGAATATATCCATCATATTTCAGATGAATTTCTACTTGCTCGATCACTGCAGCCGACAGACTAGGCGTCTCCCCCAAGAGTCGCACCACATCGGCATAGGCCAACTGCGGACGCTTCAATAACTCCGAAGCGAGCGCCGGCTGTGTCAGCCCATCCGTACCGCGTTGCTGCAGTACCGTATCAACGCCAGCACTCGGGACAATCCGACTGGAGGACAGCCGACCAATCTCGGCTTCGATCTGACGCCGCTTTTCCGTAAACTGCTTATACGTCTCCGGCGTCACTAAGCCGACGTCATACCCCTTGTCGCGTAAGCGCAAATCGGCGTTGTCCTGGCGCAAGATAAGCCGATATTCCGACCGCGAGGTGAACATACGATAGGGCTCGCTCGTTCCCAATGTCACCAGATCGTCGATCAGGACGCCAATATACCCTTCCGAGCGTTTGATCGTCAGCGGCGGCCGGCCCTGCGCTTGCAGCGCCGCGTTCATACCGGCGATGAGACCCTGCGCCGCCGCTTCTTCGTAGCCAGTCGTACCGTTGATCTGCCCAGCATGGAACAGACCGGCAACGCGCTTGGTTTCCAGCGTGGGCTTCAGCTCTGTAGGAGGCACGAAATCGTATTCGACCGCATATCCCGGCCGGATGATCTCGGCGTGTTCAAGCCCGCGAATAGACCGCACGAATTGCCATTGCACATCCTCAGGCAGACTCGTGGAAATACCGTTCGGATAGATCTCCACCGCATGGCGTTCTTCCGGCTCGAGAAAAATCTGGTGTCGCGCCTTATCCGGAAAACGCTTCACCTTGTCCTCGATCGAGGGACAATACCGCGGTCCAACGCCTTTAATGACACCACTATACAGCGGCGAGCGGTCAAGGTTGCGCCCGATGATATCGTGCGTTGTCTCGTTGGTATACGTCAGGTAGCATGAAAGTTGCGACTGTGTGATGGCTTCGGTCGAGAAGGAAAACGGCGGCGGCGGTTCGTCCCCTGGCTGTTCTTCCAAAAGGGAGAAGTCGATCGTGCGGGCATCCAACCGCGGACACGTCCCGGTTTTTAAGCGACCCAAAGGGAATTCGAGACGCGCGTAATCGTCTGACAAGCCGTTCGCCGGCGCTTCGTTCACGCGGCCGGCAGGGGTCTGCTGCAAGCCAATGTGAATCACGCCGCGCAGAAACGTCCCGGTACTTACCACGACAGCGGCGGCCTGATATTCTTCCCCTGCAGCGGTCATCACGCCGTACACGCGGCCGTTTTCGACAAGCAAACCTTCAATGAGGGCTTGATGAATCTCCAGCTGCGCCTGGGCCTCCAGCACCGCTCGCATGCGCAGCCGATACTCCAACTTGTCGGCCTGCGCTCTGTAGCCGCGCACCGCCGGACCTTTACTACTATTGAGCACGCGAAACTGTATCCCTGTCGCATCGATGCAATGCGCCATTTCGCCACCTAACGCGTCGATTTCACGCACCAAGTGCCCTTTGGCAATACCACCGATCGCCGGGTTGCACGGCATCAAGGCAATGCTGTCGAGATTCGCCGTGAAGAGGGCTGTACGGCATCCCATACGCGCTGCAGCGAGTGCAGCTTCGCAGCCGGCGTGACCAGCGCCAATGACTAGGACATCGTAGGGATGCGGGGACGCTGTGGAAGTCATAATACGCTCCCCATTTCGGGTTCCGCTTCCTTGATCTATGTCTCTTTATTTCCCAATACAAAAATTGCTGAAAATCCGGTCGAGCACCTCGTCGGAGTAGCTCTCGCCAAGGATCTCCGCGATCTGTTGCAGGGCTTCTGTCACATCAAACGCCACAAATTCTACCGGTATGCCCTGGCACAAACCACTCGTCGCTGTCTGAACATGATGCAGCGCTGCCGCCACACTCTGGCGATGGCGCGCCTGGGTGAGCATCACCTCCTCTTGATGCAGCGACTCATGCCCCAATGCCTGGCGAACAATCGCCTGCTGAAGCGTTTCTATCCCATCGCCGTGCACTGCCGAAATCGCCACGGGGGGCGGGTCAGCCTCTCGGAGTTCGAGGTCCCGAGGTGCCCAGCACGTCGGCAAATCGCTCTTATTCCGGACCAACACTCGAGGCTGGGAAGCCGTCTCTGCTAAGAGCGCGTGGTCGTCCGGCGTCAGGGCAGTGCTGCCGTCAAGGACCACCACAAGCAACTCGGCACGCGTCACGACCTCCCGGGCGCGGCGGACGCCTTCTTGCTCGATGGTATCCGCAGTGGACCGAATGCCGGCCGTATCAATAATCCGTAGCAGCAATCCATCGAGTCCGAGCACTGCCTCGATGGTATCACGCGTGGTACCCGGCTGCGGGGAGACAATAGCCCGATCGTGGCCGAGCAGCGCGTTGAGCAAACTGGATTTGCCCACGTTCGGCCGCCCGACGATAGCCGTTGCCAACCCCTCATGCACCAAACGTCCGCGCTCGAACGTGCCGAGTAAGTGGTCAAGCTGTGCCGCCACCTCTTCTAGACGAGTCACGAGGCTGCCTGCAGCAATGAGCTCGAGGTCTTCTTCGGGAAAGTCGATGCTAGCTTCGAGATAGACGCTGACTTGCAACAACGCTTCGCGAATGGCTCGCACATAACGTGACAGCGCGCCATCGAGTTGTTGCAACGCTGCACGGTGGCTCGCGACCGTACGCGCATTGATCAGATCAATCACGGCTTCAGCCTGGGCTAAGTCAAGGCGCCCATTTACAAAGGCGCGTTTGGTGAACTCGCCCGGCTCCGCCACGCGTGCCCCGTGCGCCACCACCGTTTCCAACACCCGCTGCGTGACTACCATACCACCGTGGCAACTAATCTCGATGACATCTTCACGGGTATAGGATCGCGGGTGCCGCATGAAACACAGCATGGCCTCGTCAACACGATCCCCGGCGCGATCGATGACGAAGCCATAGTAGACACGGTGAGATTCCGGCGCACATAATGGCGCCCCATTTGGCCGCGCGAACACCCGAGGAATAATCCTAGCAGCCGCCGGGCCACTGACGCGCACCACCCCAATGCCACCAACCCCGGACGGCGTGGCAATCGCGGCAATCGTGTCCACGCCTTGCATACGCGCGCTACCCCTTACTTACTGCTCCGGCTGCTGCCGTTGCCCGGCGTCCCATGCGATTGCTGAGGTACTGTTGCGCAATACTCAACACGTTATTCAACAACCAATAGATCACCAGTCCGGACGGCGCTTTGAGAAAAAACAGCAGAAAGATTAATGGCATGAACTGCATTACTTTCGCCTGCGTCGGGTCAGCCGTTGTCGGCGTCATCTTCTGCTGCAGGAACATACTGACACCCATCAGGATCGGCGTGATATACGTCGGGTCATAGACCGACAGATCGCAAATACCCCGCCCGAGCCACGTGACAGGCCCATCCCAGCAAATAAAAGGCGCATGACGCAGCTCGATGGAATACAGCAACGCATTATAGAACGCAAAAAAGACCGGGATCTGCAGCAGCATGGGGAGACACCCACCCATCGGGTTGACTTTCTCATCACGGTACAGCTGCATCATCGCTTGATTCATGCGCTGCCGATCATCCTTGTATCGCGCCTGCAATTCTTTTACTTTCGGCTGCAACGTCTGCATCGCTTGCATGGACTTGAAACTCTTCACCGTTAACGGCCAGAACGCTATTTTGATAAGGAAAGTCACAACGATGATCGTGATACCGTAATTGTCAAACCATCGATTCACCACAATAAGAAATTGCAACATGGGTCGGGCTAAGGGGGAGAAAAAACCGAGGTCGATTAATTTGCCGAGCGACGGCTCAACTTGCTGCAGCAGCGAGTGTGCTTTCGGGCCGACATACACTTGTACCGTCTGTGGCACCCCCTCAAACGGAGTACGAATACCGACCTCGTACGTCGTGGTTTCCTCTTTACCAACGCGTCGCATCGTCGCCGCATTTGCCGAGGGGTCTTGGGGCAATAACACGGCGGCAAAATAGGTATCACCAAGCGCAGTCCAAGTCACGCTGCCTTCCGCAGTGTATTGTTCCCCCACCGCTCCCGGGGCCTTATGCTGAATTTTCTGGTTGACAAAACTCCGCGGCACCGGTTCTGTCTGCCCACGCCGTTCGACCTCACCACTATCCTGCTGCTGCAGCAAACCAGGCCCCCACAACAGCGTCATCGTGCTGCCTTCAGACGCCTGGAATCCCTCGACAGCCGTACTGACTTGGAAAACATAGCTGTTATGCCGAAAGTGATACGTGCGCTCCACGACGATACCGTCACGTAACGTCCCACGGAAAGTCACCGTTGCCTCGGGCTGCTCCGGAGAGAGCTCGATTGTCGATGTGGGAGTAGTTGGAGTAAAAACCACGTGTCCCAGCGACACCGTGCGCCCGCCGAGCTGTAACTTGGCTTCCAACGGTACACCGGGAATACCTGGGCGCGGAGCCACAACGATTGGTGTCGCATTCTTATCCAACGTGGTGTGGTAATCCAGCAGCTTGACGGATTGGACCCCAGCGCCCTGGCCGGTGAGTGTGAGTTCCGCAACGCCAGTATATACGACAACTTGGGTAGCCTGCGAGGCGGACACCGACTGGGATGACGGTACCTGAGGCATGGGCGTCGGTGCCGATGCGGGTGGCATGCGTGTCGCCTGCTCGATTGGTTCCCTCTCAACAGGTGGTGGAGATGGTGGCGCCAAAAAAATCGACCAGAGAACGACGACACATAATGAAAGGACTATGGCCAGGATGGCTCGCTTTTCCATAATAGACGTGTCCTACTGCAAGGAATCGCCACGTACGGTCGTGGGAAGGTCCACGCCACCACGCGACAGTGGATGACACCGGAGGAGACGCCACGCAGCCTTTAGGGCACCGCGGAACAGACCGTAGTGCGTCAAGGCTTGCACGGCATATTCAGAGCAACTCGGGTAGAAACGACATGAGGGTGGTAGTATGGATGACACGTAGCGCTGATAACCTCGCACTATGGCAATAAGTACCGAGGTCCACATCATAGCAATTCCTACTGGCGCGCTGCTGATGGCGACTCACTCGGAGCATTCCGTGGACCGTTCGTACGAGGCGAGCCATTCTCTAGATCCAACTCTTGTGACTGCCAACAACAATGCAGCAACAGCGAAAATTGTCGCACACACTCTGCGTATGACGTCTTGGCAGCACCGCGTCGTGCGACGACAACAATGTCATAGGGAGAACGTAATTGAGCTTTGTGCAACCGGAAGAACGCGCGTACGCGCCGCTTCACACGGTTCCGTGCCACGGCATTCCCAATGCGTTTTGAGACCGCGAGCCCCAGACGGGCGTACGGCTCAGCGGTTGGCAGCACATACACTACGAAAGCTGCAGAAACCTGCTTTGTGCCACATTGGAAGACGCGCTGGAACTCACGTTGATGCCGTAAACGCTCAGAGGGCCGCAAGCGCTGATCCCCCATGGCCGACCTCCCGCTTAGTCGTTGCGGCTTGGTCCAACCGTCAACCGATGCCGCCCTTTCCGGCGGCGGCGGCGCAGTACATCGCGGCCGTTGCGCGTAGCCATACGAGCACGAAACCCGTGCTTGCGCAACCTCTTCACCCGCTTTGGCTGATAGGTTCGCTTCATAATATCCTAGACTATGGTTGAAGGGTAAGGAGCGAGAAATCAATGCAATATTCTTGGCTCAGGGTAGGTGAAGGTAGCATCTCTCCCCAGGCCTGTCAAGAGAGGCCTGCTGCGGTCCTTAGGAGACCGGCGCTTGCCGAACACAGGCAATTTTGGTACAGTGTCACCCAACATCGAAGCCGGTTCGCACCTGTTCTCCCACAGGTGAACGTTCGATTCGCTTTCGGCATATCTCAACGGCAGGCACCGCCGCCCCCGGTGTCGCATAGCTCCATACCGAAGAGCTCGACTCTTCTGGAGAAAAGCGTCGCGCGCGCGATGAATTACACATTTGCTCATTTCGTAGTTGGCTCGGCGAATCAGTTCGCACATGCGGCTGCTCTTGCCGTGGCAAATCTACCATCCCAGGCTTACAACCCCTTGTTTCTTTATGGGGAGACAGGACTTGGGAAAACCCACTTGCTTCAGGCTATCGGTCATCACATCAGCCAGAGCGATGCCACCCAACGTGTCGTCTATCTGCCGGTCGAACGCTTCGTAAACGATCTTGTCAGTGCGATACACCGGGCGCAAACCACCGTGTTTCGTCAGCGTTACCGGAATGTCGACGTGCTCCTCATCGACGACGTACAGCTCCTCGCCGGGAAGAAGCAGGCCCAAGAGGAATTCCTCCATACATTTAATACCCTACACCAGGCAGACAAGCAAATCGTCATGTCGAGTGACCGCGCGCCGCTGGACATTACACCACTCGATGAGCGCCTCCGCTCACGTTTCGCGTCCGGACTGATCGCTGACTTACAACCACCGGACTTGGAAACACGTTTAGCCATCCTGACCAGGAAAGCCGAAGCACGGGGGATAGCGCTTCCACACGATGTCGCGATGCTTGTTGCCTCAGGCATTCGAGGAAATATTCGAGAGTTGGAAGACGGCCTAACACGCATCATTGCTTTTGCCTCGCTCAATGCGCAGCCTCTAAGCTCCGAGCTTGCCGAAACGGTATTGCAGCAGACTCTCGCGGAACGAGAGCGTGCCATTACCGCTCCGCGTATCCAGCAGGCAGTTGCCCGACACTTCGGCATCAAGATCAGCGAAATGAAATCGAAGGGACGACAGCGTACTGTCACATTTCCGCGACAAGTCGCCATGTTTCTTTGCCGGGAACTCACCGACGCCTCGTTCCCACGAATTGGTCAGGCCTTCGGGGGTAAGGATCACACGACGGTGTTGCACTCCTGCGAAAAAATTGCCCGGCTCGAAGAAGTTGACGAACACGTAGCACGCTTACTGTGGCAGCTCCGCCGTGCACTCAAAAATTAGGTGTGGAAAAGTGGGAAAGTATTTTCCACAGCATCGAACCTCACCTAGCCTGTGGAAAAAGTATTTTCCACAGTGCAAAAGTTTTCCACATAAATAATTGTGCTATAAGCAGAGGTTAGCACTGCTTTCCACATATCCACGGGCACTACTCTTAGTGCTACCTTTTCTATTTCTAGTCCAGGAGTACATAAAGAATGGAACTCACAACAAGCCAGGACATTCTTGTCCGAGGATTACAAAAGGTTCAGGGAATTGTGGAACGAAAAAATACGCTCCCGATTCTTTCGCATTTCCTTTTAACAGCACAAAATGATGGCGTGGTCATTCACGCCACGGACCTGGAACTCGGCTATAAAGGACGCCTCGAGACAACAGTGAACAAACCTGGGACAGTGACACTCCCGGCCCGCAAGATGTATGACATTCTGCGCGAACTACCTGCTGGTGAATCGGTAACGTTGTCTGTCGAAAATCAAGGATGGGCTCGGATTACCGCTGGTTCTGCTGCCTTCAAGGTTCCCTGTCTCCCCGCAGAAGAGTACCCTGCACTCCCGCCAGTTGATGACGCAGATTTCACGCCGCTTGATCACGAGATGTTTGAGGACATGATCCGCCAAACAGCTTTTGCGACGTCACACGACGAGACACGGTATACTTTAAGTGGGGTGTTATTTATGTGTGATGGGAGCAATCTGACAATGGTAGCCACAGATGGGCATCGTCTGGCATACAGCACACGCCCGGTATCCCTAGGCAAGGAATTGCGCGTTATTGTTCCCCGGAAAGCGCTGGAAGAAGTGAGCCGCTTTGCGAGTGACAGTGATGCGAAAGAGATTGATATTGCTGCCTTGGAAAATCATCTCGTCTTTCGTCGTGGACAGGCAACGTTAGTGACACGACTGATTGAAGGACAGTTTCCGGATTACGAGGGCGTCATTCCCAAAGACTTCTCTAAACGGGTTGTCGTCGAGCATGAGCGACTCACACGCGCCTTACGCCGCGTTTCTCTACTCTCAAATGAAAAGACTAAACCCGTCAAAATTGAGTTCGAGCCCAATAGTCTGACGTTGCGTTCGAATACACCGGAGATGGGCGAAGCTGTCGAGCAGCTTCCTGCAGAGTATGATGGGGAGCCCATGCATATGGGTTTTAATGCAAAGTATTTGCTTGATGTGATGAATGCGTTGACCCAAGACAAGCTCGTACTCGAACTCAACGATCCCCTGAGTCCTGGGGTGATTCGACCGCATGAGGATGATCAGTATTTCTACGTCATCATGCCAATGCGAGTCTAGCAAGTAGAAGATACGAGCACGAAGAGAGTCGCCCATGTTTTTGGAGCACCTGACGCTACGTCACTTCCGTAACTATAAAGAAGTGACTATTCCACTTGTCCCGGAAGGCGCATACATCTCCGGCCCGAATGGCAGCGGCAAAACCAACCTCCTTGAAGCGATGTATTACTTGGCGAATCAAGCCTCGTTTCGCACGACACGTCGCGAGGAGCTGCAGGCGTGGCATGCTTCACACAGCGTGATAAGTGCCCTCGTGACCAATCGTACAACGCAGCGGCAAAGTGAAGTAGCCGTGCAGCTGACGCCAAGCGGACGCCGCTTATTTTTTAATGGCAAAGAAACACGGGACGTACGCAAGTTTACGTCGCACCTTGCTGCAGTGGCGTTTCACCCGGGAACTATGAGCGTCATCAAAGGTGGACCGGCGGGGCGGCGATATCTTGTGGACCGCGGTATTTACAGTCTACAAGACACATTTGGGCAAACGTACCAGCACTTTCAGCGCGCCTTGAAACAGCGCAATGCGCTCTTGCGCTCCGGGATCGCATCCACTGCCCCCGACCTTGCAGTCTGGACCGAACATTTTATTGATGCCGCGGTGCAGCTTATGCGTTTTCGGCAGGCACATGTAGAACAACTGAATATCACCCTCATGGATCTCAGTCAGCGTTTGGGAGAGGACGTCGGCTCTGTGTCACTGGAGTATCAGCCGGCCGTCTTCGCGAAATGCACCTCACCTGAGGACGTACTCGCCGCTTGGCAAGACGACACCCTACTCCATCAGCGCTACCTGGCTGAGGCACAGCGACTGCAACGTGGTGAAGAGGCCATGGGGCAAACGCTGTTCGGACCGCAGCGCGATGACTTTGTGATCCGCTATCGAGGACGGCAATCCAGGGGATATGCCTCACAGGGTGAGCAACGTATAACCACGTTTCTCCTCGTAGCGGCGTTAGCTCTCGAGATTCATCGGCAACGTGGCTATTACCCAATCGTCTTGCTTGACGATGTTGTGTCCGAGCTAGATGAGCATAATCGTAGGATCATCTTTGATTTTTTGAGGGCTCATACCTTTCAGGTCTTTATCACTGATGTAAAGGAGCAACCGCAATCTTATGGTGTGAGCACGCTCGCGTCCGTTGGTGTCCGCCAGGTTGGCGGCTGGGCAGAGATTACATGCGGGGTATCCCGCGCCAACGGTCCGAGTGATGCCGCAACACAACAGGCACAACGTTGAAAGAGAATACCTATGAGCGAACCACAACAGTATGACTCGAAAAGCATTCGCGTTCTCGAGGGGCTCGAAGCCGTTCGCAAGCGCCCGGCTATGTACATAGGTGGTACCGGCGTGCAGGGATTACACCACCTGGTGTATGAGGTGGTCGACAATAGTGTTGACGAGGCTATGGCCGGCTATTGCAAAAATATCCGGGTGACCGTGCACGATGACAATAGCGTCACGGTTGAAGACGACGGGCGAGGTATCCCCGTCGATATGCACGCGACCGAACAAATCGCTGCTGCAGAAGTCGTAATGACCAAGCTGCACGCCGGCGCAAAATTTAGCAAAGACAGCTACAAAGTCTCCGGTGGACTCCACGGCGTCGGCGTGTCAGTCGTCAATGCGTTGTCAAAATGGCTCAAGCTCGAAGTCCGGCGCGACGGACATGTGTATATGCAGGAGTATGAGCGTGGGGTACCGATGTGCCCTCTACAGCAGACGGGCACAACCCAACGTGTTGGCACCCAAGTGACGTTCAAGCCCGACTCCGAGATTTTCACCGAAACGACGGAATACAATTTTGACACGCTTTCGACCCGACTGCGCGAATTGGCGTTTCTCAACCGTGATTTGCGTATCACGATCGAAGATGAGCGGGACGGGCGGGAACACGAGTTTCACTACGCCGGCGGTATCGAGTCGTTTGTGACGTATTTAAGTCAAAATAGGACGGTACTCCATCCGCAGCCGATCTATATGAGCGGGGAGCGCGATAATATCCGTCTGGAGGTCGCGCTGCAGTATAACGATGGGTACAACGAGAACCTCTTCTCCTTTGTGAACACGATCAACACGGCTGAGGGCGGGACGCATCTTATCGGACTGAAGAGCGCCCTGACACGGACTATCAACGCGTATGCCGGAGAAAAGGGACTCCTGAAGAACGTCAAGGAGAACCTCTCCGGCGATGATGTACGTGAGGGCCTGACCGGTGTGATCAGTATCCAAGTACCCGAACCACAGTTCGAAGGCCAAACCAAGGCGAAGTTGGGCAATAGTGAAGTGAAGGGGATCGTTGAGGCCATTGTCAACGAACACCTCGCTGTTTTCTTGGAAGAAAACCCCAGTGTGGGGCGACGCGTCGTCGAGAAGGCTCTCACCGCATCGCGAGCCCGGGATGCGGCACGGAAAGCTCGTGATCTCACTCGCCGGAAGGGATTGCTGGAGGGCATCTCACTGCCTGGAAAGCTGGCTGACTGCTCTGAACGTGACCCGGCATTGTCGGAGTTGTACATCGTCGAGGGTGATTCTGCCGGCGGTTCGGCGAAGCAAGGGCGCGATCGCAATTTCCAGGCGATTTTGCCATTACGTGGTAAAATCCTGAACGTGGAAAAAGCGCGCTTTGACAAAATGCTGAGTAGCCAGGAAATTCAAACGCTTATTACCGCTTTAGGCACGGGCATAGGGCGTGAGGATTTCGATGCGGACAAGGCACGGTACCACCGCATAATTATTATGACTGATGCCGATGTTGACGGATCCCACATCCGTACGTTGCTGCTCACGTTTTTCTTCCGGCACATGCGTTTGCTTATTGAACGCGGGTATCTCTACATCGCCCAGCCACCGCTGTACAAAGTGAAGCAGGGCCAGTCGGAGATGTATTTGAAAAATCAGGTGGCATTCGATGACCATATCCTGCAGCTCGCGAGTGCAAAGCTTGGTCTGTTCGCCGCCGATGGCGAACAGAAAGCCAGTGGCGATACCCTGGCATCCATCGTGCGCTGTATGCGGAGTTATGAGCATATGCTGGGCCGCTTTGAACGGCGACGCATTGACACACGCATCGTGCATGAGTTGGTGCTGCAAGACGCTGCAGTACCGGCAACGTTGCAGGACCGTTTCCAAGCCACACAGCTCTTGGAGACGGTGCAAAACGCGTTGATCCGGCAACATGGTGATATTGTCCGAGAAGCACGGGTTGAATGGGATGAGGAACACAGCTGTTATCGCCTCGTCATGATGACGGTGCTTCGTGACGCGACTGCAGGCGCTGTGATCGACCAAACCCTGCTTGCGGCGCCGGATTTTCGCGAATTACGTCGCTTAGCACAACAGCTGGAGAGCCTGGGGACACCGCCTTACACTATCCAGAATGGCGGGACGGCACATCCCGCCGCGAGCTATGGCGATATTCTGCAGACGGTGAATGACGTTGGGCGTAAAGACCTGACCATTCAGCGTTACAAAGGGTTAGGAGAAATGAACCCGGATCAACTCTGGGACACGACGATGGACCCCGAACGCCGCACGTTGCTGCAGGTGACACTGGAGGATGCCGTGGAAGCTGACCACATTTTCACCACGCTCATGGGCGATCAGGTCGAGCCGCGTAAAGCATTTATTGAGGCCCATGCACGGGAAGTGGTCAATCTTGACGTCTAATACCAATTCTTTCTCGCACATCCGTATGCACTCCTGTGCTGAAGAACTCGTATAACTTTCGAGGATACGATGGCTATTCAAGAAAATCCCGTTCCAATCAGTATTAGTGACGAGTTACGTACGTCCTTTATGGACTACGCCATGTCGGTCATCATCAGCCGCGCTCTCCCGGATGTGCGTGATGGCTTAAAACCCGTGCATCGCCGTATTCTGACGACCATGCGGGACCTGAATCTGACCGCCACGCGCCCGTATCGGAAATGTGCCAAGATTGCCGGCGATGTCAGCGGTAATTACCACCCGCACGGCGAGAGTGCGGTCTATCCGTCACTCGTGCGTATGGCCCAGGATTTCTCGCTGCGCTATCCCTTGATCGATGGCCAAGGCAATTTTGGTTCGGTGGATGGTGATCCCCCGGCGGCTATGCGCTATACCGAAGCGCGTATGACCCGCTTGGGTGAAGAGATGTTGCGGGATATCAACCGCAATACGGTCGATTATATTGCCAATTACGATGAAACCCGTGAAGAGCCGACGGTTCTGCCTTCGGCCATCCCGAATTTGCTCATCAATGGCTCCTCGGGCATCGCGGTTGGTATGGCGACGAACATTCCTCCGCATAATTTGGGAGAGGTCATCGACGCCCTGGTGCTGTTTCTCGACAATCCTGCAGTCACGCTGGAAGAGATTATGGAAGTACTCCCCGGTCCGGATTTTCCCACTGCAGGGTTTATTCACGGTCGCCAGGGGATTTTTGATGCCTACCGCACTGGCCGAGGCTTTCTCCAGATGCGGGCGCGTTGCGATATCGAGGAGTCAGAGCGTACCAGTCGCGAGACGATTATCATCACGGAAATCCCGTACCAGGTGAACAAGGGTAAGTTACTGGAACGAATCGCCGAGATGGTGCGTCAGAAAAAGATCGAAGGCATTGCCGACATGCGTGACGAGTCTGACCGGCACGGCATGCGCATTGTCATCGAGCTGCGTCGCGATGCCGTGGCGCAAGTGGTGTTAAATCAACTCTATACCAATACGCAGTTGCAAACGACCTTCGGTGTTATTATGTTAGCACTGGTCGACAATGAGCCGCGTGTCTTGGGAATCCGCGAGGTCCTGGGGCACTTTCTCACACACCGGCAAGAAATGATCACCCGGCGCACACGCTACGATTTGGAGCGAGCCCGCGAGCGCGAGCATATTCTCGCTGGCCTCATGGTCGCCCTAGACCATCTTGATGCAGTAATCGCCCTCATCCGTGGTGCAGCATCGCCGGCGGAGGCACGCCAGGGACTGATGGAACACTATGCGCTTTCTGAAACGCAAGCTCAGGCCATTCTCGACATGCGTTTGCAGCGGCTCACCGGGTTGGAACGCGACAAGATCCAGCAAGAACACGCCGAAATCCTCGAGACGATTCAGGAGTATGAGGCAATCTTGGCCAGTGAGACGCGTATTCGTAGCATTGTCAAGGACGAGCTCTTGGAGTTGCAGAGCAAATACGCCGATGCTCGGCGGACAGAAATCATTGATTCCGAAGAGGAAATCAATATCGAGGATCTGATCGCCGAAGAGGACATGGTGGTGACGAAGAGCCACGCCGGGTACCTCAAGCGGCAGCCGCTGACGCTGTATGAGAGTCAACACCGTGGCGGCAAGGGCAAGGTTGCCATGCAGACGCGTGACGAGGACTTCGTGGAACAGCTCTTCCTTGCCTCGACCCATGACTATATGCTCTTTTTTACCAACATCGGGAAAGTCCACTGGCTCAAGGTCTATCAGGTCCCTCAAGCCGGACGTACGGCACGGGGGAAGGCGGCGGTCAACTTCCTGCAACTGCAGCCGGACGAGAAAATTTCCACGGTTGTCCCTATTCGGCGTTTTGAAGTCGAACGGTATCTGATTATGGTCACGAAGCGCGGCATTGTGAAAAAGACTGAACTCACTGCCTATAGCCGGCCCCGGCAAGCAGGGATTATTGCGATCACGATTGACGAGGGCGATGAGCTGATCCGGGTTGGGGTAACGAGTGGGGACCAGGAAATTTTCCTTGGCACGCGCAAGGGGTTGTCTATTCGTTTTTCGGAGACCGATGTGCGGTCTATCGGGCGTACCGGCCGGGGCGTTATCGGTATCCGTATGGACCCGGATGACGAAGTCATTGGTATGGAGATTGTCAGTCCGGGCTCGAGTATTCTTACGGTCACGGAAAAGGGCTATGGCAAACGGACACTCGAGTCGCAGTATCGTACGCAGAGCCGAGGTGGCAAAGGATTGATTAACCTCCGTCTTACGCCAAAGACGGGGAACGTGGTCGGTATCCGCCAGGTCTTCGAAGAAGATGATGTCATGCTGATGAGCGACCTGGGACATCTCGTCCGCCTGCGCGTGGCGGACGTCTCGAATATTGGGCGGAACACGCAGGGCGTACGGATGATCACGCTCGGGGAGGACACGCGACTCGTCGGTTTGGTCCGTATCGAAGACGATGGAAGCGAGGAGAGCGAGGAGGGCGAAGATACAGGCGCAGCTGCGAGTGAGAATGGCGAATAAGCAGTTGACGTCACGTGAGTGATCCAATACCATGTGTCCGTTAACGCCACACATTCGTATCGGAGAGATGCCCGAGCGGTCGAAGGGGGCGGTCTTGAAAACCGCTGAACGCAAGTTCCGGGGGTTCGAATCCCTCTCTCTCCGTCGCTGTTGACCAGTGGCTAGCACTGAGTCGCTCGCCACAACTGGGGAGAGGTGACCGAGAGGCTGAAGGTGATCGCCTGCTAAGCGATTTAGCACCCAAAAGTGCTACGAGGGTTCGAATCCCTCCCTCTCCGCTCTTGAGGTGTGTTATTTACATGCGCCGATAGCTCAATTGGATAGAGCGTCTGACTACGGATCAGGAGGCTGGGGGTTCGACTCCTCCTCGGCGCGTCGTCTGGAGAAGGGCACCCTGTAGGAGGTGCCCTTCGTTTTTTCTTGCAGAGCTCATGCACTCTAACCATTATCTGTTTATGCGCGAAGCGCTCCATGAGGCGCGGCAAGCCCTGTGTACCGGGGATGTGCCCGTCGGTGCGGTGGTGGTTGTGGACGATACCATTATCGGGCGAGGGCGTAACCAGCGTGAAGCGCTCGCCGACCCTACCGCGCATGCCGAGGTGGTTGCCCTACGCCACGCGGCACAATCCATGCACAGCTGGCGGCTTGAACGTGCGGTCTTGTACGTCACGCTTGAGCCCTGTATCATGTGTATAGGAGCCGCTGTGCTGGGTCGTATTCAAGGCTTGGTATACGGCTGCAGAGACCCGAAAGCCGGAGCATGCGGATCACAGTTCGATATTCTCGGAGCACAACGGCTGAATCATACATTTCCCATTACTGCAGGGATTTGTGAGGTAGAAGCGAGTGCACTCCTGAGCACGTTTTTCCGGCAGCTACGACGTAAGACAATCGAATGAGACGTGGAGTCCGACGGAGAGATGGCCGAGTGGACGAAGGCGGTTGATTCGAAATCAACTGTGCCGCAAGGTACCGGGGGTTCGAATCCCTCTCTCTCCGTCACCTCCGTGTCTTCTAAGTGAGAGTGCATGAGATCGGCACACAGACATGAGGGCGCAAGCGCCCGTCCTGGCATGTGCCTGGAGTTGAGTGTGTGAATCTCATGTACCTTGATTGAGGAACGATGGAGAGGTGCGAGAGCGGTTGAATCGGCGCGCCTGGAGAGCGCGTGGACGCCAAAAGCGTCCCGTGGGTTCGAATCCCACCCTCTCCGCTCAACAACGAGAGTGATGATCGTGCTAGGTGGGGAGGTAGCGGTGCCTTGTAACCCGCAATCCGCTATAGCGGGACTGAATTCCCACTGCTGAGGCTAGGTCAGATTGTCTCTTTCTCCTACGAAAGGCATTGAGGATTGGGTCCTGTGCAACGGAGTGTTGTGAACCCGGTCAGATCCGGAAGGAAGCAGCCGTAAGCAAATGTCTCCGGGTGCCGCAGGGATACCTGGTCTGAGTTGGACGTAGGCTGGAGGATGCAACCCTGGCGAGTCGAGGCTGGGTGCACGATCATCATTTTCGCAACGCCTGCACACCCTAGAGGATATGGTATGGCGTATCAGGTGACGGCCCGCAAGTGGCGCCCGCAAACGTTTGACGCTATCATCGAACAGCAGCATGTCACGCGTACCCTGACGAATGCTATTCGCCTCGGCCGTGTGGCACATGCTTATTTGTTTGCCGGCACGCGAGGTGTGGGCAAAACCACCATGGCACGCGCGCTGGCGAAGGCCCTGAACTGCGAGCAAGGGCCCACAGCGAAACCGTGTGGTGCCTGCTCATCCTGTCTTGATATTACCCAAGGGGCATCCCTCGATATTGTGGAGATCGATGGTGCCTCAAATCGCGGCATAGACGAGATACGCGACTTGCGAGAAAATCTGCGGTATCTCCCATCGCGGGGTCGCTATAAAGTCTACATTATCGACGAAGTTCACATGCTGACGAAGGAAGCGTTTAACGCGCTTCTCAAGACACTCGAAGAACCGCCGCCACACGTTGTATTTATCTTTGCCACGACCGAGCTCGAGAAAATTCCCCACACTATTATCTCGCGTTGCCAGTGTTTTGAGTTCAAGCGCGTGTCGCTCGCTGGCATCGTGGCACAGCTCGACCATATTGTGCACAACGACGGCATCACGATCTCGCGTACGAGTCTTGTACGCATTGCGAAGGCAGCTGAAGGGAGCATGCGTGATGCCCAGAGTCTCCTTGACCAAGTGGTTGCCTACTGTGGTTTAGAAGTGAACGATGACGATGTCGGGCATCTCCTTGGCAGTGTCGGTGTTGAGACTCTCGCGCACTGTCTCGGTGGGCTGTTGCAACAGGATGCCGAGACGGCGCTGCGGACTGCGGATGAGCTGCAATCGGAAGGGCATGAAGCTGCAGGTATCATGCGAGCGCTGTTGGAAGGGCTACGTCATTGTATTGTGCTTAAAACCACTGATAATCCTGAGGAATTGATTCCGCTTGCCGAGGCAGACTTAGCTACCCTCCGTACTGTGGCCGAGCTGGCAACCGTGGAAGAGTTGTATGGGCATTTTCAGACCCTCTCAACGGCTGAACAATCGCTCCGTATGGCGAGTAATCCGTTTATGCTGCTGGAAATGGCCTTGGTACGTATGGCGCATATCGGTCGCGTGCAGTCGTTGGATACGCTGCTTGAAGGCTTGCAGCGGTTGAAGCAGGGTCTGCCAATGCCCTCTACCGCATCAGGCTCGGGGCAGGCGGTTGCTCCGCCTAGAGTACTCGCTACGCCTGTCACCAGTCGTCCGTCTCCTGAGATGACACTGCCTCAGAAACAGGTGCCTGCGGACACACAAGATCGGGTGCCGAGCGCTAAACCTGCAGCGTCTCCTACGCTTGAACAGGGGGCTCCGGACACTGTGGAAGAGCCACCTGCAGCTGCGCATGATTTCTGGAGTACGTTGCAGGAACACGTGGCCGGGCGGCGTCCTTCTCTAGCGGCGTTTTTGCAACCTGGTCGCGTTCTTGTCCATGATGAGGGAAAATTAGTCATCGGCTTTGCCGAGGAGGACAAATTCGCTCGTGAGAGCTTGCGCGATCGAGAGAACCTCGCTGAGGTACGAGCTGCGGTTGAAGCTGTGACTGGCCGGCCGTTGCGGGTCGAAATTGTTGCACTGGAGGAGGCTCGGCAACCGGATGGCTCACATGACGCGGAAACGCCTGCCGTGGTGAGCCGGAGTCCGCAGGTCTCGGATGAAATACGCCAGCAGAAAAACGACACGATTCAAGCGGTCTTAGATATTTTTGACGGTGTGATTATCACCTAACAGACGAAGGAGAATCCTGTGAAGGGTGGAATGGGCAACTTGATGAAACAGGCCCAGCAAATGCAGCAGAAAATGCTGAAGATGCAGGAGGAAATGGCCCAACGGACCGTTGAAGCCTCTGTTGGAGGTGGCATGGTGACCGTGACGGCGAACGGGAAGGCCGAAATCTTAGGGATCAAGATTGAGCCGCAGGCGGTCGATCCGGATGATGTCGAGATGCTGGAAGATCTTGTGCTTGCCGGCGTGAACGAGGCGCTGCGCAAAGCGCAAGAGATGATGTCCGATGAGATGAATAAACTCACCGGTGGTATGAAGATCCCCGGCCTTTTCTAGTACCAATTCTCGCGAATCCCGGTGCATGTGGCACTTGCCATGACGGCAGCGATGTGGTCGCTGCCTGGGCTCTGTACACACACCTGTACTGGTGAACTGGTAGAAGCTTGTGTGTCTATGTTCCAACCACGTGCCCTGAGCAATTTGGTCGATGAGTTGTGTCGTCTTCCTGGCATTGGCGAGAAGACGGCACAGCGCCTTGCCTTTTTTATCCTCCGCTCGCCGCAGATGCGGGTTGAGCGGCTGGCACAAGCCATTGCCGAAGTCAAAGCCAAGATCATTTTTTGTTCGCAGTGCAGCAGCATTACTGAAGCGGACCCTTGCCCGATTTGCACCGATCCCGCACGTGACCGCGGGCTGATCTGTGTGGTTGAAGACCCGAGTGATGTCTTTCTTATTGAGCGTACCGGTGTCTTTAAGGGGCTCTATCACGTCCTTATGGGGGCGCTTTCGCCTCTTGATGGCATTGGCCCCGAGCAGATCCGTATTGAGGCGTTGGTCGAACGTGTCAATCAGGGCGGAGTGCGCGAGATTATCTGCGCCACCAATCCGAATATGGAGGGTGAAGCCACAGTGCTGTACCTCGCGAAGCTCATGAAACCTCGTGGAATCCGCCTGACCCGCCTGGCGCATGGTTTACCCGTTGGCGGAAATTTGGAGTATGCCGACGAAATCACACTCAGCCGTTCGCTGGAGGGACGGCATGACTTGTAATTGCGTTAACAAGCCCTGGCGAAACAGGCGACTCTGAGCAACCCTCGATACGCCCCATGCGACATTGTTGGCTGCATACCAAACGAGCCACACAACATTTTCCTACCAAGATAGACCAGATACACAGCTCCTATCCAAAAGCCCATCGTCACCTGCAGCAGTCGGCGTAACGACCCTTCCGCAATGGCGATCTTGCGTTTTATGCTTGACTTATTCCGGGTCCTCTATAGGCTAAGGGTTGATCCATCATCTCTGACGATGACTTCTCAGGCCGTGGAACGCCCTGTCGTTGCGGGCCTTGCCGCTGTGGTTGTTCGGCTGAAAGGAAAAGGAAGTTGCAGAGAGCAATCTTATTCGGCTTCCAGGACAAGAGTCGCTGCGCGTGGTGGTGGCCGATGGACGTGTACCCGAGACGGTCGCGTATGGGTGTGTGCTTGTCAGCCCTCCGATTTCCCCTCCGTCGGGGAGGGACACAGGCTGTGGCGTGACGTGAGCCAAGGCGTGAACGCTGGGCTCTGACGGAACTGGCTTGTGGCTCCGATCACGCTCACCTCTGATGTACTGAAGCCAGGAGGCCGGGTTTGTCCAAGACCCTATGCTGAGTGATGCAGTCCCGACTGCTTGAGGAGGACGACATGACCTCTGGTTCGACGAAGCGGATTTTCAAACCTCCACACTGATCTCTCACGCCTTCAACCCGATCGCACCTCCGTCCAACCTATGCTTGACGATTGCCGGCATGGGCCTTCCGATTCTTTCCGGGTCGACGCGCTCGTCCGTATACCGACGGGAAAGGATATTTATTACCAGAGAAAAAGGAAAAATCATTTATGACGCTTGAAAGCAGAGTCATGCCCTGGGAACGGCTCCGAGCCCTTCGCGACTGCATCGCCGACAAGGGCTTTGCCCGTATTCTCGAAGCCCATAGTGGTTTGAGTGGCATCATTGCCGAACGGGCACAGGTGACGAAAAACGGGGCGTGCCTCGGGTTCGATGGGCTGTGGGAAAGCAGTCTCACGGACTCCGCCACCAAAGGGTATCCCGACGCCTCCATTGTCGGGTGCGATTCCCGCATTCACACGGTGAACGAAATTCTTAATGTCACCACGAAGCCGCTCATTGTGGATGGTGACACCGGCGGCGATCCCACCCAATTTGCCTATTTGGTGAAGCATCTGGAACGGCTCGGCGTGTCAGCGGTCATCATTGAGGACAAAGTCTATCCCAAACGCAACAGCCTGGATGCCTCGGCTCGGCAGGACCTGGAAGAGCCGGCGGTCTTTGCCGACAAAATCCGCTCTGGCAAAGCGATCACCCTCGCCGACGAATTCTTGATTATTGCCCGGCTTGAGAGTCTCATTGCAGGAATCGGGTTGCAGGATGCCCTGCAGCGGGCGGAACAGTACATCCTGGCGGGTGTTGACGGCATCATGATTCACTCCAACCAGCAAGATCCGACGGATATCCTTGCCTTTGCCGATGCCTACGGCCCGCTCTGTCAACGTCTGGGACGGCGTCCCGTGCTGGTCTGTGTGCCAACCACCTATAACACCCTGACCGAGGCCGAGCTGATCGCCCATGGGTTCAATATCATCATTCATGCCAACCATTTGTTGCGCACCGCCTACAAGGCCATGTGCGAAGTGGCCGTCACCATTTTGGAAAGTGGGAGGAGCTTAGAGGTCGACTCGTTGTGTGCGCCGGTGACCGACATCTTTTCCAGTGTGGGACACGACGACATCAAACGTCAAGACCGGGAGCGTGATGACGCCCTCCGGCTGCTGCGAGCGGAACGCGGCGTCGTCACTGCTCCAAACGGCCACATCCAGCGCTGAAGGAGGTAGGCATGGAGGCGCAAGCCTTTTGGGCGGTCTTGAAAGCGCGGGGTCTGACCTTCTTTTCCGGGGTGCCGGATTCGACGTTTCATCAGGCCTACAACCTGATGGTACACGACCCGGAGATTCGCTACATCCCTGCG
>CAJIAL010000646.1_pt1 | contig 24074 bp, 25 predicted proteins | sample 9199091 | NCBI WGS metagenome assembly CAJIAL01 (sample SAMEA7708270, study PRJEB35096) | sediment metagenome | biome: marine neritic benthic zone biome [ENVO:01000025]; feature: sediment [ENVO:00002007]; material: shallow marine sediment [ENVO:03000034] sea grass bed [ENVO_01000059] ... | reverse complement strand
GGTGGAAACCTGTCAGATCCCTGAAGGCGAACGGAGCAAAACGCTGGATATGGCCTCACAGCTTTTTACCCTCTTGGCCGAAGCCGGCGCGGATCGCCAGAGTATCGTCTGCGCCCTAGGCGGCGGGGTGGTTGGCGATCTCAGTGGTTTTGTCGCGGCCACCTACATGCGCGGTGTGCCGTTTGTCCAGATTCCGACCTCGTTGTTGGCCATGGTCGACAGCAGCGTTGGCGGAAAAACGGGCGTCAATCACGCCGTCGGCAAGAACTTGATTGGGGCCTTTTATCCTCCCTCGGCCGTCTTCACCGATATCACCCTGCTGCGCTCACTCCCGGAACGCGAATACCTCTGCGGCTTAAGTGAAATCGTCAAGGCGGGCGTCATTGCCGATGCCGAGCTCTTTGCCTTCATCGAAGCCCATATTCCCGAAATTCAGCAGCGCCAGGAAGAGGTCTTGACCACGCTTATTGAGCGTGCCATTGCGGTCAAAGTCCAGGTTGTTCAGGAAGATCCGACCGAACGCGGTCGGCGCGCTATACTGAATTTTGGCCATACCCTCGGACACGCATTAGAAGCCACAATGTCGTACGAACACTATTCGCATGGAGAAGCTGTGGCCATCGGCATGGCACTCGTCGCTCAGCTTTCAGCGAGCCTTGCGTACTGTTCGCCCGAGGTGGCAGAGCGTCTCCAGGCGTTGTTGCGGGCGCTCCACCTGCCGGTGACGTACACCGGCATCGCGCCGCAACCGCTACTCGACACCATGGCGCATGACAAAAAAGCCCTCAATGGCATCGTGCGCTTCGTCATGTTGGAGGACATTGGCAAAGTGGCCTACCATCAAGAAGTGCCGGTCGATGCCTTGCAAACGCTCCTCGCCCAACAGGTGGCCTCCTAAGATCATCACGCTGAGCATGGCCTATGTCTGAGACAACGGAACCCACCCCTCAAGACCCGGTGGCCGGGGGACTCTATACCGAAACCTTGGCGCGTATATACTGGCGGCAAGGATTTCTGAGCGAAGCGCTACGGATCTATCGCCGTTTGGCAGAGGATCACCCGGACGAGCCACGCCTGCAAGCACACATACGCGCCCTGACCCAAGAGCTTGTCACCATGTCTCCTGCCCAAGCAGCATCACCCCATACTGACGCGCAGGCTCTGGCACCTCACACACGATCAGACTGGCGCGACCATGCAATTCACGTCTTAGAATGCTGGCTCGCATGTCTACAGCAACAACGTCGCTAACAGCAAAAAAACACAGGAGGGTATAGTGGGGCGGATGTTAGTCGTACACGGACCCAATCTGAATCTCTTAGGCACACGCGAACAGCAGATCTATGGGCAGACAACCCTCGCTGATATCAACCAGCAACTTCAGCGCGAAGCGGCACAAGCGGGTCACGAACTCACGTGTTTTCAGTCCAATCACGAAGGCGAACTGGTTGACTGGATTCAGCAACACGGCCCTACAGCGGACGTCTTGATTCTCAACCCTGCTGCCTACACCCATACGAGCGTCGCACTGCGCGACGCCATTCTCGGCGTCGCCATCCCTGCTATCGAAGTGCATCTCTCCAATATCCACCGTCGCGAGCCATTTCGCCGGCACTCCTACTTTTCCGATATTACCGTGGGACAAATCGTCGGTTTTGGCGCCCATGGCTACATCCTCGCCTTCCACGCGGCCTGCCACCTCTTACACCAAGGGGATGTCGAGGTATCCTCGCCCTGAGCCACGCGGCATCAACTCACAAGGGTCAACACGATAGCGCTGCCACCGACAAGCCAGCAATACAGCGCAAAACGCCATAAGGTGCCTTGGGTAACGACATGCAACAGCAGACGCAGTGCCAAGTACCCAATCCCAAATGCGCTGAGCATACCCGAGAGGAGCAAACCGATATGCCCTACTGAGAGCGTACTTAGTGCCGTCCACTTGAGGAGCGCTGCCCCCAGAATCGCGGGGATTGCCATGAGAAAAGAAAAGCGGGCAGCGAGGGCACGCGGAATACCGCAGAATAATGCCGTAGCGATCGTGCTGCCGGAGCGTGAAATGCCAGGAACGATCGCTAATCCTTGCACACATCCCAACAACAACGCCTGCCCAATGCCAATGCGTACCGACCCAGCCTCACTCATTGCAACAGAACGTAGTCTCCACAACATCAGGCCCGTCACGCATAACGCGATCCCAACGGCCCATGGCGTGGCAAACAAGCGTTCAAATGCCGGGGCAAAAAGAATACCGCAGAATGCTGTAGGCACATTCGCAAGCAACACGAGGAGTCCAAGGCGCCTCGCCGCCGCGCGCTCACCATCCTGGCACAGCGCCGCACACGACACAGCGGGTCCCAACCACGCCGCAATCAGCATCCACACGTCCTGACGGTACAGGATAAGCACGACACCTAGGGTCGCGACATGGACAAAAATATCGAAGACTAAGGCTGACTCACGAAGTCCGAAAAGCTGTTGAAACAACACAAGATGACCGGAGCTACTCACCGGGAGGAATTCTGTAAGGCCCTGCAGCACGCCCAAGAACACGGCGTGCAGGAATGTCATGCCGTTCATAGGTACTCAGTCTGCTTCCGTTGTTGCAGCATGGCGACAAGTTCTCGGACGTCCTGATCGCGCTCTGCATCGCAAATGAGTACCACATCATCTGTTTGCACAATAATCACGTTTGATACACCGATCGTGGCAACCAGCTTCTCGGGGCTGTATACAATCACGTTCGTCGTATCATGACCAAGATGGTGGCCGATCACGACATTCCCCTCACTGTCAGCCGCATGCAAGTCAGCCAGGGCACGCCAACTGCCGACATCACTCCACGCAAAGTCGACCGGAAGAACACCCACACAATCCGACCGTTCAAGCACTCCATAATCAATCGAGATACTCTGGAGCTGGGCATATTGGTCGGCTAAATCTGTCTCGTTGGCATCGGCCTGCTGCGCGGTAGCGTATGCCTCAATACCGCGCCACAACTTCGGTAAGTGCCGACGGAGCTCACGGACAATCGTCTCAACACGCCAGAGGAAAATTCCACCATTCCACAGATACTCCCCAGACGCCACCATCTCTGCGGCTGCGGCCGCCGCCGGTTTCTCCATAAATTGCGCCACCGTGTGCGCCTGCGGTACCCCAGGGGTTTCGAGCGAATGACCCAGTTTGATGTAGCCATAACCGGTCGCGGCGAACGTAGGCCAGATGCCCAACGTCATGAGCACATCATGCTGTTGTACGACAGCCGCGGCCTGCTCCACACAGGCGCAAAAGGCTGCGGCATCGGCAATAGCGTGATCTGCGGGCAATACCAGCATGAGCGCGTCGGGCTCCAGCGCCGCAAGATGCGACGCTGCCAAAGCAATCGCAGCGGCTGTATTGCGTCCATTGGGTTCTGCCAAGACATTCGCCGCCGGGACCGCCGGGAGCTGGGCAAGCGTCTGATCACGCTGATACGCCGCCGTCACGACAAATGTATGGGCAGGAGGAATCAGTGGCGTGATACGTTCCACCGTGTCTTGTAACAGCGAGCCAGCACCTTGGAGCGCTAAAAACTGTTTCGGCACATTCGTCCGGCTTTTAGGCCAAAATCGGGTGCCGCTTCCGCCAGCAAGAATCGTTGCATAGAGTGTCATAACACCAACTTGAGCACGAGGAAACCTGCGAGTAATAACACGACAAAGACCACGGACAAGACATTAAAATACCGGTGAATGAATAGCTGAATCGGCTCGCCAAACCGCCAAATCAAGGCTCCAAGGGTCAAAAAGCGTGCCGAGCGCCCCAGGATTGATGCCACCAGAAAAACACCGAGTGGCAACTCAAACACGCCCGCCGCAATCGTGAAGACCTTGTAGGGAATGGGGGTAAAACCTGCGCTGAAAACTGCCCAGAAACCATATGCATGGTACCGTGCACCAACCAAGTCAAAGACCTCAGGCGTAAACCCCGGGACATAGGCAAAGAAGACGGTATCTAGCGATTCCCACAATCCCCAGCCGAGCAGATACCCCACCAGACCTCCGAGCACCGAACTTCCCGCACACGCCAAGGCATATAGCACGGCACGCTGAGGACGGGCTAATGCCAAGGCTAATAGGAGCGGATCCGGTGGTAACGGGAAGAAGGAGGATTCGCTGAATGCGACCAGAAGCAGGGCAACAAAACCGTAAGGCGTGTCCGCCCAATGCAGGACCCAATTATAGAATCGGCGTAGCAGCCCAGGCGATGCCAGAGCTGCATGCTGTTCAGTGGGGATCACACCCTCTCCTTGCGCAGCGCGGGAAGTGTTGGGAAGTCCGAGATACGCTCAAAGGTAGTTAAACCTTGGTGGAAAGTCAACGCAGTACTTGGCAGCCGCGTGCACGCGGCTGCACGAGATTCCAATTGCGCCTCTGCAGCGAGGCGCGCTATACTTGATAAGTATAACTCTTAACGCACATTTCCTAAAATTTCTCGGTCACGAACATCATAAGATTCTCCCGTGCAGCCATCCAAACAGTTCCGCCCTTTCACCGAACGCTCGTGGGTCGCACGCCAGTGGCTGCGTGTATCGCACTGGATTGTGGGCCTCTTCTTTCGTATGTGGTGCCGCCTACGGATCGAAGGAACCGATCATATCCCTGCCGAGGGCGGCGTACTGTTCGCCAGCAATCACGTGTCCTTACTTGACGCCCTGCTGATTCCATATACCGTGATGTACACACAAGGTATGCAAGTCGTATGGTCACCGGCAAAAGAGGAGTTATTCCGCATTCCTGTACTCGGACGCATCTTGCTCTCGTGGGGTTCGTTCCCGGTGCGCCGTGGCCGCGGTGATTTGCGTGCTATGCGACGTATCAACACGCTTTTGCGCTCTGGCAAGATGATGCTCTTCCCCGAAGGCACGCGCAGTCCCGATGGCACATTGCAACCGGGGAAACGCGCCGTGGGGAAATTTATCTATCACGCCCAACCCGTTGTGATTCCAACATGGGTCAGTGGTACCGAGCATATCTTGCCCAAAGGAGCGCGTGTGCCTCGTTTCCATCTCCCGGTATATGTGCGCTATGGCCCTCCCCTCGACCTCCAGCGCTACTACGAACTTCCTGACTCGAAACAAACCGCCGAAGCAATCGTCCAAGAAGTCATGCGTGCCATCGCCGCGCTGCAGCATACGCCAGCATCTGCGGCGACAACCTTCAACAGTGCCACGCAACCGTCAGGGCCACAGTATGAGTCGTCCACGCCCCAAAACTAACACTTTACAGCCGCTTGCTCCAATCTTGGCGCAGACGCTACAGCAAGCCGGGCTTGGTCGCGTGGTCCTTCTCGGGCGTATACGCCAGCATTGGGAAGCAATAGTCGGCCCACAGTTAGCACAGGTCACCCATCCGGAAAGTGTGCGTGCCCGTGTGCTGTTCGTGACCGCAACCGAAGCCATCTGGCTGCAACAGTTAACGTTTTATCAATCGCAACTCCTGCGCAACCTCCGGACCGTGTTGGGCGATGTTCCCATCACAAAACTCCATTTTACGCTAGCAGTCGCAGTACAGGCCGCGGAGCACACAGACGCGACAGAAGACACGCAGGCGTTGCCACTTACCGCAGCCGAGGAACAATGCGTCTTGGAAGAAACGAGCCATGTCACCGATCCCATGCTCCGGGACTCGATACGGCAAGCGTGGCGTAAAGGCTGGCAAGCAGGAAGGTGGCGTACATGAGCAGGTTTGGTGAGACATTGACACACCCCAGGCACACGGGGCGTTATCGCTTGCCGTGGATAGGTCTCGTCGTCATGATCCTCGTGAGCTTCGCGAGCGGCTGCGCCTTGATGCGTTCCGGGCAAACGTTGGTGGCCGACCGGACGACATCGGGGCAACGCACACGGATGACGACCGACATTTTGCAGCAGCGTGACGCCTACTACCACTTCATCGTCAGTTACGCCTATCAGCTGAGAAATAACGTCGACAACCATCTTACCGAGGCAACCACCGCCCTCCAAGAAGCCTTGCAGTATCGTCCCGAGGCCGTTGCCCTACATCTTGAGCTCGCCCGGCTGCAGATGCGACGTGGTGACTTCCCTACGGCCCTACACGCAGGCCAAGAAGCGGTCGAACGAGCTCCTGACAACCATGCTGCGCATTTACTTCTTGGGAAGATTCATGCCCGGCTACAACAGCCAGCCAAAGCTGAAGCCTCGTTTCGCAAAGCGCTATCGATTCAGCCGCAGCATCAGGAAACCTCACTGAGCTTGGGCGCGCTTTTGGCGGGCGCTGACAGGCATGCCGAAGCCATCGAAGTGCTGCAGAATTTGCTGGAGCAATACCCAAAATCCTTGCGCGGATTATACGCCCTCGGGCGCATCTATGCAGAAAAAGGGGAGTATGCAACTGCCATCATCTTCCTCAAGAAAGCTGTCGAACGCCAGCCACGTTTCGAGCGCGGGTTTAGTGTGCTCGGGACGGTGTACGAGCTCCAAAAAAACAACCCGGCAGCGATCGCAGCGTATCGCAAAGTTTTGGCACTGAATCCGTACAACAAAACCATCTGGCATCGCCTAGCAGAGCTGCAGCTTCGTCAACGGGCCTTCGATAAAGCCCTCATGGCCTACCAGCGACTGCAACAACTTGAACCGCACAATCAACGGCTGCGCCTGCGTATGGGCCTTATCTACATGGAACAGCACCAATTTGCCAAAGCATTGGACACCTTCCGCGCCGTCGGAGACGCGGAACCAACGAATCCCGATGTCCATTACTACACGGCCCTCACCTATGAAGAGATGCAACGCTACCAGGATGCGCTCACCTCCCTGCAGCAAGCCATGGATCTCCGTCCCAAGACCGTCGACTACTATTTACATATGGGACATGTGTACGAGCGTTTGGGCAAGCTCCCAGAAGCCCTGGACATCCTCCAAAAAGCCCTGCCAATCGATCCCGAGAACGCCCGCACGTATTTTTACATCGGTCTGATTCAATCGACCCAGAAGCACTATCCCCAAGCGGTGGAGCATTTACGCAAGGCCGTTGAATTTGAAGGCGAAAACGCCACCTATCACTTCAACCTGGGCGTTGTGTACGAAAAACTCAACGATTTCGAGTCCTCCATCACTCATATGAAGCGCACGATCGAGCTCGATCCACAGCATGCCAGCGCCCTCAACTACCTCGGCTATATGTATGCAGAGCGCGGCATGCATTTAGATCAATCCATTGACGCCATTCAACGGGCGTTGCAGATCGAACCAAACAACGGGTATTTCCTCGATAGCCTCGGTTGGGCCTACTTTAAAAAAGGGTTGTACAAACGCGCCCTACGCCAACTACTACGCGCCACGCAACTCGTCCCGGACGATCCGGTCATCCATGAACACCTTGGGGACGCCTATTATCGTCTGCAACGGCTGAAGGAAGCGCGCCGCGCCTGGGAAAAATCGCTCACCTTGAAACCCGGGAATGTCTCTGTCGAAGAAAAGTTACGCGAGATCCGTCTGCTCATTCTCAATAAAGCTCCCTATGAAAAACCTGTGCTACAGCGTCATTAGCCTCAGCCTGATCCTTTTGATACAGGCCTGCCGGGGCACGTTCCCGCCGCAGGAGCGGCCCACTCCTCCACAGCCACTCCTGACGACAGCCGCCCCGATCTGGCAACGTCTGACCCTGCGTCGCAAGGCGTATCAAAGCCTCAAAGGCTTGGCACAGTTGCGCCTTCGAACGCCCGATGGGAAAGGCACCATCGACGACACCGCCGTGGTTGTGGAACACTTTGATGCCGTGCGTCTGGAAGGAATTGGCCCGTTTGGCCAACCGATCTTTTTACTCGTGTCCGATACCGATCGTTTCTCGTTCTTTCTTCCACGCGAGCGCCGCGTGATTTCTGGGCCGTCGTCGACCGAGCATTTGGCCAAGCATTTTGGTCTGCCGGTGGCGCCCAAACTTTTGCCGTACCTTTTGCTTGGCGACCTTCCACTCCTCGCGCTGCCGGAAGCTGGCGCTCTGATATATCACACGCAGGAGCAGCTGTATTTCTGGGAAGGAACCGGGCCGTACCAGGCGCAGAGGTATCGTATCTGGTTTGATCCGTACCACCTTCTCCCTGCGCGGTTCGAACTTGCCGATTTCTCGGGACAAACCATACTCCATGTAACCTACGAGGATTATCACCGTCTGGAAGGGTTTACCTTGCCGTATCGTATTACGATCGTTCAACCGCTTGCCGAACAACGTGTGATTTGGCACTATACTGACGTCGAATTGAATACGCACGTGTCTCCCGGGCTCTTTCGGATGCGTATCCCGCCTGGTATCGAACGTGTCGAACTGCCGTAACTGCATGTCTATCCACACAGAGTACAATCCATGTTGACCTGCCAGGCCCCAGCAAAAGTCAATCTCGGCCTCATCATTCAGGCACGACGAGCAGACGGATATCACGACCTTTCGACCATCTTCCTCAAGATTTCGCTCACCGATACCCTCCACTTTACCGTCACCACAGGGGATATCGTGATTGAGTGCAATCGCCCGGACATCCCGAGCGACGAGGGCAATCTCATCTACCAAGCCGCAGCTATGCTCCAACCGCTCGCTCCCGGACGTGGTGTACGGGTCCAGCTCGACAAAGCGATTCCAGCTGCAGCGGGGTTGGGCGGCGGCAGCAGTGACGCGGCACATACCCTCTTAAGCTTAAATACTTTATGGAATCTCCAGCTATCCCAGGCGCAACTATTAGCATATGCGGCCCGCCTTGGTGCAGATGTGCCGTTTTTTGTGCTGCCTGCTACCGCGGCTCTTGGCAGCGGCCGCGGTGATGAACTCGAAGCGTTTCCATGCGCCCACACGTTTTTTCTTGTCCTTGTCAAACCACCGGTTGCCGTGTCGACGGCGTGGGCCTACAACCAATTCAGATTTGAGTTGACAGGCAACGCGAAGGATACTACCATCCTCAAGCAATGTCTTGAATCTGGCGATATTGCGGGTTTAGGCGCCGCCTGTGTGAATGACTTGGAAACCGTAGTCCTTCCCCATTACCCAGAGGTGCAAGCGGTCAAACAGGCGCTCCGACAACCAGGGACATACGGCGTGAGTATGTCGGGAAGTGGCCCGACAGTCTACGCGCTCTGTCCGTCACAGGAGGTCGCACAACAGGTCGCTGCAACCGTGCAAAACCCAGGTTGGGAAACATGGATATGTCATCCCTGGCGTGAGGCCGTGTCTTGTACGATACGCTAGAGCGAACGGCGCGCGGTTTCCCATAGTGTTCATACAGGCGTTAAGCCTGCTACGAATGGGGCGTCGTCAAGCGGTAAGACACAGGTCTTTGGAACCTGCATTCGGAGGTTCGAATCCTCCCGCCCCAGTCCCCCTTTTTCCTGTATTTGATGCTCGTGTACGCTAGCCCTTTCCACAACGGGAAGGGCTAAAACATGTTGGCGGCAAAGACTGGCAACTGCCGCACGAAGAGAAAGGCCATGGACTTACGACTTTTCACTGGGCGGGCGAACCCACAATTGGCGGGAGGAATCTGCAACTATCTCGGTATCGAGATGGGCCGTATCGAAGTTTCCGAGTTCAGCGATGGCGAGATCTTCGTGCAAGTCCAGGAAAACATTCGCGGGCAAGATGTTTTTCTCGTGCAATCGACATGCCAGCCTGCGAATCAGCATTTAATGGAATTGCTGATTATGGTCGACGCGTGTAAACGTGCCTCGGCAGCACGGATTACAGTGGTCCTCCCCTATTTCGGCTATAGCCGTCAGGATCGTAAAGACCGGCCGCGGGTTCCCATCACCGCCAAACTTGTGGCGGATCTCATTACAACTGCCGGCGTTGATCGTGTCCTGACGGTGGACTTGCATGCCGGACAACTCCAAGGCTATTTCAACATTCCTGTTGATAATCTTTTTGCAGCGCCAGTACTCGTCGAATATTTTCAAAAGCAATGCTACAACGACTTAATGATCATCGCGCCAGATGCCGGCGGGGTTGAACGTGCCGGGCGCTTCGCCAAGCTTCTGGATGTCTCGTTGGCCATTATTGATAAACGGCGCGCCAACGACACGAAAAATGTCGCCAAGGTGATGCACATCATCGGCGACGTGGCTGATCGGGACGTGCTGATCGTGGATGATATGGTCGATACGGCTGGCACACTGGTTGAGGCCACGGAGGCTCTGAGACGCGAAGGAGCTCGTCGTGTTTTTGCCGGAGCTTCCCACGCGGTGCTCTCCGGTCCGGCCATGCAACGACTCGTAGCCTCCAACGTGGAGGAATTAGTCGTCACGGACACCATCCCTCTCAGTGCCAAACAGCAGTGTTGGGATCGTCTCCAGGTGTTGCCTATGGCACCGTTACTCGGCGAAGCTATTCGGCGCATTCATTATGACGAATCGGTGAGTTCACTCTTTATGTGATGGAGAGAGACGGCTACGCACGTAGGCGTCGTGGAGGAAGACTATGGAAACGGTTAGACTTGTCGCCCACCGACGTTCGGAAACCGGGAAAGGACCAGCACGTCGTCTACGCAGTAGCGGACGATTGCCTGCGGTCCTCTATGGGCATGGAGTAAGTGAAGCCATTGCTGTCGACAGTAAAGAGCTCCTGCTTATTCGTCGGTCGGAGGCCGGAGCCAATACGATTATTGACCTCGCCATTGACGGCGAAGCAGACGTGTGTAGTGCCATTCTCCGCGAAGTCCAGATTGACCCGATCTCGCGCCAGCATCTCCACGCGGATTTTTACCGTGTGGCCATGGATGAGCCGATCACTGTGACCGTGCCACTGATATTTACCAACGAACCCGAAGACCGCTTCAAGGCTGAACAAGCGCTTATCTCATACGTAACGCGTGACCTTGAAGTCCGTTGTCTCCCTCGCGACATCCCTGACACCATCACGGTGGATCTCCAGGAGCTCCAGGTCGGCACCGCGTTGACAGCCGGAGATATCGCCATGCCTCAAGGCGTCACGCTTGTGACGAGTGTCGAAGAGGCCGTGGTGACGACAGCAAGTTCGATCGTGCGTGCAGAGGAAGAAGAAGCTGAAGTTGGTGAGGAAACTGCCGCACCAGTGGCAGGGGCTGCAGCAGACACCGAGGAAACTGCAGCGGAATAAGATCAACGGGCACTACTGGAGAACAGCCACGGGTAACAACGTGAGAGCAGTGTTTACCGTCCTGTGTTCTTCCGTACGCCCAAGCACGTTCCACTGAGCAGGAGCAGAGTAAAACGTGTGGATATGATCGTTGGGCTGGGCAATCCTGGCTCGCAGTACCAACACACACGCCACAACATCGGGTTTGATGTAGTGGACGCCTTTGCCCGTCGTATGCATGTGACACTACGGCCTCATCCGGCAAAAGCTCTCTGCGGTCAAGGGTATTTGCACAACCGGCCTGTGTTATTGGTGCAACCCCAGACATTTATGAATGCAAGTGGCCAGGCAGTCTCCCGCTTGGTGTCGCACTATCTCCAAGAAGACGATCTCCTCATCGTTGTCCATGATGACATCGACTTATCTTTGGGGAAAATCAAGTTGAAACATCGCGGAGGGGATGCCGGACATCGCGGTATCCGCTCCATCATCGCCTGCTTGGGCACTGGGGAATTTTCCCGGGTGCGGCTAGGCGTCGGTCGCCCCGCGTGTCAAACGATGGACGTGATCGATTACGTGCTCTCACCTTTTGCGGCCGACGAAACGGATAGTTACGAGGCCATGATTACTCAAGCTATCGAACACATCGAGACACTTTTGATCGCGCATGATCGCCCGTGTGGCCTTGAACAGCCACGATAAGGATTGCGCCAGGAAGAAAGGAGTACGCGCAGCATGGAATCAACGATCTCGTCGTTTGCGAATCTTGCCCCAATTTTCGCTATCATTTTGGGGGCGATTGGCTTATTGATTGCGTTAATCATCTATAAGTTTGTCGCCAGTCAACCTGCCGGCAACGCTCTCATGATAGAGCTGTCAGACGCCATTCACGACGGGGCGATGGTGTTTTTGCGGAAAGAATATCAGCTGTTGGTCGTCTTCATCGCAGTTGTCTTCTTGTTATTATTGGTTTTTATCACCCCTTGGACGGCCATAGCTTTTCTGTCCGGAGCGATCTGCTCGATGCTCGCCGGCTTCCTGGGGATGAAAGCGGCCACGCGTGCAAACGTGCGCACGTCACAAGCCGCCGCGACACACGGTCAAGCCCAGGCGCTCAATATTGCGTTTTCAGGTGGTGCCGTGATGGGCCTCGCAGTGGCAAGTCTTGGGCTCATCGGCTTAGGGGTCTTCTTTTTACTGTTTGCGAAAACAAACACCAGTGTGCTTAGCGGCTTCGCCATGGGCGCAAGTTCTATTGCGCTGTTTGCCCGTGTAGGCGGTGGCATTTACACCAAATCAGCGGATGTCGGTGCCGACCTCGTCGGCAAAGTCGAAGCCGGTATTCCGGAAGATGACCCGCGTAATCCGGGTGTGATCGCCGATAATGTCGGCGATTGCGTAGGTGACACGGCCGGGATGGGCGCGGATATTTTTGAATCGTACGTCGGCTCTATCGTGGCGACGATAGCCCTTGGGGCCAGCATGGGCGCGGTGGCATTCGGCTATATGGCATTGCCATTACTCATCGTCGTTCTCGGACTCGTTGCGTCTCTCATCGGCATTGCCTCTATGCGACTCCTCCAATATGCCGATCCAGCCTCAGCGCTACGTTATGCCACGTTCATCAGCGCCCTCATTTTGCTGATCGGCAGCATTTTTGTCGTCCAGGCAGCAGGAGTGCCTGGCCGCGTGTACTGGGCAATCCTCGTGGGCAGTCTTGCCGGTATTGCTATTGGTTTGGTGACGGAATACTATACTGCAGCGGGTCCCGTCCGCCGTATTGCGCAGGCGTCGGAAACCGGTGCGGCCACGAATATCATCACCGGTCTGGCGGTGGCGATGGAAAGTGCGGCGCTCCCGGTTATCATTCTGTGCGCTGCCCTGGGGATTGCCTCGGCTACCGCTGGTCTGTACGGCATTGGGATCGCGGCTGTCGGGATGCTGAGTACCGTCGGCATTACCATGTCAGTCGACGCGTATGGGCCCATTGCCGACAACGCCGGTGGGATCACGGAAATGGCCGAATTAGGCTCCGAAGTTCGGGCGATTACGGACGGACTCGATGCGCTGGGTAATACGACTGCCGCTATTGGCAAAGGGTTTGCCATTGGCTCAGCCGGTCTGACTGCCTTGGCCCTCTATTCGGCCTATACCAGGGCGGTCGGTTTGGAAACCATTGACCTGACCCGAACCCAAGTCGTTATCGGGATGTTCATCGGCGGGGTGATGCCGTTTGTGATTGCGGCATTGACGATGACCTCGGTTGGCAAAGCCGCCTTTCAGATGGTGCAGGAAATCCGTCGGCAGTTCCGGGAAATTCCGGGCCTTATGGAAGGGAATGCGAAACCGGATTCGTCACGCTGTGTAGAAATTAGTACAACCGCAGCGCTCCGCGAGATGATTGCTCCCGGACTCATTGCGGTGCTCCTCCCAGTGATTGTCGGTCTCTTCCTCGGCAAGGAAGCGCTTGGTGGCATGCTCGCGGGAGCAACATTGAGCGGCGTCCTGTTAGCGCTGATGATGTCCAATGGCGGCGGTGCCTGGGATAATGCCAAGAAGTATATCGAGGCCGGTAATCTTGGCGGCAAGGGCTCCGAAACCCACCATGCCGCGGTCGTGGGTGATACGGTCGGCGATCCTTTTAAGGACACCTCAGGGCCATCGATGAATATTCTGATCAAGTTGATGTCGGTTGTATCTTTAGTCATGGCGCCGCTGTTCGTGTAGCCAGCAACGACTACACCCAGGGCGGCGTCACTCCTTGCTCGCACCTAGCGGGCTGTAAGCCGAAAGGAGTATGTATGAATAGTACGAGGCGGGTTTACGAAACTATTGTCGTGTTGCATCCGGAACTGGATGACGAAGGCGTTGAAACACAAGTAACGAATGTGACCTCGTTGCTTGAAGGGAAAGGGGCGGAAATTCTCCGCTCGGAGCGTGGTGGTAAACGCCGCCTAGCTTACCCGATTAAGAAGCAGCGGTACGGATATTATAATCTCCTCCATTTCCGCGCCGAAGCCGAGGTGCTGGAGGAGCTCGATCGGATGTATCGACTCAATGAACAGATCATTCGGCATCTCACCGTGCGCTTTGACAAAGAAGAACATTTGACCAGCCTCACCCGTATGGGCGATGATGAAGGGCGGGATGAGGATCGTGATGACCGCCGTCGCGGTCGTCGAGGCGATTACCGCGGAGGGGAAGAACGTCGACCTCCTCGCGCAGTAGCGCCGCGCCCAGAGCCGGACACCGAGTCGGCCCGCGAGGAACCCTCTGTCTCCACGGTGTCAGCAGAAGCCTCTGAGGATACTCCCGCCGACACCGTGGAGCAGGTCTCAGAGGAGTCAGCTGATGGCAAGCCTGAATAAGGTGATTTTGCTTGGGAACCTGACGCGTGACCCCGAGTTGCGCTATACGCCGAATGGGACCCCGGTTTCCACGTTCGGTTTAGCGGTAAACCGACGCTACCGCCAAGGCGAGGAATGGAGGGATGATGTCTGCTACGTTGACATTGTCACCTTTGGCCGGCAAGCGGAAACGGTCGGAGAATATCTCAACAAGGGCAACCTCGCGATGGTGGAAGGCCGCCTCCAATGGCGCAGTTGGGAAACGGAAGACGGCCACAAGCGGAGCAAACACGAAGTTGTTGCGAACAATGTGCAATTTCTTCCCCGCGGACGCGATGAAGGTACGGGGCGACCTGCAATGGATTACTCCACTGGCAGTGACATGGGCGGAATGCCCCAGCCGCCGGAAGATGACGATATCCCTTTTTAGTCGTTAGCAGCGTAGCGTCTATCGTCCTGCCAAGGGGAAAGAGAAAGGAGAACAGCGGTGCCAAGACCGTTAAGTACACGCAAAAAAGCCACCTTACGCCGCCGCAAGCGGTTCTTGCGGAAGAAAATTTGCCGCTTTTGCGCGGATAAAATCACCCTAATCGATTACAAAGATGGCCGCCGCTTACGGAATCTTATTACCGAGCGCGGGAAAATTTTGCCGCGGCGTATTTCGGGGAACTGCGCCGGTCATCAACGCCAACTCACGGTCGCTATCAAGCGCGCTCGGCATCTTGCACTGATGCCGTTTACCGTAGAGTAACCTTGGCCAGCATACGACATCCTGTGCCGGGTGGAAGGGCAACAAGGTGAAGGGGAGCACTCCTGCGCCAGAATGTGTTGGACTGGTGTTGTTGGCATGCCTGGTCGTCATACTCCCCGTTTGGCTGCCATTGCTGAGTTTCCCGGCAGTCCTCTTTGCCCCTTTTCCGCTCGCAGTGTTGGGGGTGAAATATCCCTGGCGGTATGCGGTCAGCGTGTTCGGCTTGCAATGCACTATTTTGGTGCTACTCCAAGGGCTGTCAGCGCTTTTGCTCGTCCACTATTATGGCGTTGTCCCTCTTGTCATGGCCTGGGCACTCCGACGAGGCCTTTCCATGTCCCGCACGATTGTCGAGAGTGTCAGCGCTCCCCTCGTGCTCAGTGTGCTCTCTCTCGCGGTGTATAGTCTATGGACACAGCAATCGCCTCAGGTGCTCCTGACGGAATATTTTGCGCCAGCGCTGCAGATGCTCCAGGAATACGCCAAGACATTAGAGCAAGCTCCGCAGGCATCACCGGGCCAAGGTGAAGCAGTACAGGCACAGCTGCCGCAATTGTTTTTGGTGTTTTTGCCGGCATTAACTGCCGTGAACTATCTCCTGACAAACGTCATCAATTATCTCGTAGTTCGACGGTACTGCCAGTACGGGCAGGAACCGACGATGCTCGACCCACCGGATGTCGCATTATGGCGTGCCTCCGACTATCTCGTGTGGGTGTTTTTGGCCAGTGGTGCTGGCCTCTTGTTCCCTTCCGGCTTCCTGCAACAGTTCAGCCTGAACGTGTTTGTGGTCACGCTGGTGATTTACTGCTTGCAGGGCTTGGCCATCGCGCTGTTTTGGGGGCGGCGTCTGCCGCTGCCAACCAGCGTCCGCTGGTTGGCTGGCGTTCTACTCTTGCTGTTCGCCGGACCACCATGTATCGTGTTATGCATTGTCGCCGGTTTGTTCGATCAATGGGTCGACTTTCGCCGTCAGCGGCATAAGCCTGTGGAATCATGAGCGTTGAGTGGAGAGAGGCGTATGAAAGTTATTCTGATGACCGATGTAAGCAATCTCGGGGAAGTCGGGGACATTATCGACGTCGCCAGCGGTTACGGCCGAAATTACCTCTTGCCTCGCGGACTCGCGGTCGCCGCCACGGCCAAAAATAAGCGGCAAATGGAACATCAGCAGCAAATTCGCAACCACCGTATTGTCCGGGTGCGGAAAGAAGCAGAGGGCGTCGCAGCCCAGCTGCGAGACGTCTCATGCCGCTTTGCTCGGAAAGCCGGTGACGAAGGCAAACTCTTTGGCTCTGTCACGTCTATCGACATCGCCGAACAACTCGAAGCAGCAGGCGTTACCGTCGACCGACGCCGCATTGTACTTGATCAGCCAATTAAAAGTCTGGGCGATTTCTCGGTGGCGATTCGCCTGCAAGCTGACGTCACGTCGGAAGTGAAGGTTTCTGTCGTGCCGGAAGACGAGTAAGGAGACGCGGACATGGAGGGGCGACCAGGCTTACTCCACAAACTCCCGCCGCAGAGTACGGAAGTCGAACAAAGCGTCCTTGGCGCGGTTCTTCTCGAGCATGAGGCACTCGTCAAAGTCCTTGAAGTGTTGGACGAACGGGACTTTTATCAGGAGATTCATCGCTGGATTTTTCAGGCGATGGTCGAGTTGTTCGAAGAAAATGTGCCCATTGATGTCATTACCGTCTCGGAGCGGCTGAAGAAGAAGGATCGCCTCGAAGCGGTGGGAGGTTCAGCGTATCTGGCCGAACTTTCCGAGATGGTGCCGACTGCGGCGCATGTCTGGCATCACGCCAATATCGTGCGTGAAAAGGCAATCTTACGCACGCTGATTCACTCTGCCACTACCATCGTCACGGAGAGTTACGAAGATACCGATGACGTGGACCTCCTGCTCGATCGGGCCGAGCAAGTTATTTTTGAGATTAGCCAGCGCCGTGCGACCTCCGGTTTCAGTAATATCAATGCGATTCTCAAAGGCAGCTTCAAACGCATCGAACAGCTCTACGAACGCAAGGAGCTGGTCACCGGGGTGCCAACGGGCTTTGCCGATTTCGACCGTCGAACCGCCGGTTTACAGCCATCCGATTTGATCATCATTGCAGGCCGTCCCGGTATGGGAAAAACATCGTTCGGGCTGAATATCGCTCAGCATGTCGGCGTACGGGTCGGACGGCCAGTGGCCATTTTTAGCCTGGAAATGTCGAAAGAGCAATTGGTCACGCGGATGTTGTGTTCCGAAGCCCGCGTCGACTCTGCTAAACTGCGTACTGGCTTTCTCAGTCGTGATGATTGGCCCCTGCTCACCCGGGCAGCCGGGACACTCTCCGAAGCTCGTATTTATATCGATGACGCTCCGGCCCAAACCTCCCTGGATATCCGCACCAAAACCCGAAGACTCCGCGCCGAACTCGGCGACCTTGCCCTCGTCGTGGTCGACTACTTGCAGCTCATGCAGGGACGAGCTCGGGCTGAAAATCGCCAGCAAGAAGTCTCAGAGATGACCCGGGCACTGAAAGCGCTGGCCAAAGAGCTTGACGTGCCGGTGGTTGCCTTGTCTCAGCTGAGCCGTGCCGTAGAACAACGCCGTCCTCCACGGCCACAACTGTCCGATTTACGCGAATCGGGCGCCATTGAACAAGATGCGGACGTGGTTGCGTTGATTTACCGTGACGAAGTCTACGATGAGGAAAGCCTAGAGAAGGGTGTGGCTGAGATCATCTTAGCGAAACAGCGCAACGGCCCAACCGGGACGGTCAAACTCGCCTTCCACGGGGAACACACCCGATTCGAAAACCTCGAATCGCGTGATTTTTGATGTGAGAGGCTATCACGTCTCCCGACGTCGCGGTCATCCACCACACTGCATATGCTCAGCAGGTATCATCCTCTCAGCTCTATAGGTTCACTATGTCCCTCGCGTTTGAACTGTTCCACACTGATCCGCACAGCCAGGCGCGTCTCGGCCGTGTACACACCCCTCACGGTTCCATCAACACCCCGGTATTCATGCCGTGCGGCACGCAAGCGACCGTGAAAACGCTACGAACCGACGATTTGGTACAGTGTGGAGTGTCGATTATTCTCGGCAACACCTATCACCTCTACCTCCGCCCCGGGCACGAGTTGATTCAACAATTCGGCGGCCTGCACTCGTTTATGAACTGGCCACACCCCATCTTGACCGACAGTGGTGGTTACCAGGTCTTTAGCCTGGGCACATTGGCACGGGTGACAGAAGACGGTGTGGCCTTCCAATCGCACCTTGACGGGTCCCGGCATCTCATTACGCCGGAGCGGGCAACGGCTATTCAGCTCGCGCTAGGCTCGGACATCATCATGGCCTTGGACGAATGCACCCCGTACCCGGTGACGTACGATACTGCCCGGCTGTCGATGGAAATGACCTGTCGCTGGGCTATGCGGTGTCTCAAAGTAGCCGACAATCGCCCCGGTGGCCTCTTCGGTATCGTGCAAGGCAGTACCTACAAAGCGCTCCGCGATGCTTGCGTACAAGCCCTTGGCACTGAAGATTTTGACGGCTTTGCCCTGGGAGGACTGGGCGTCGGCGAACCACGTGAAGTCATGTACGACCTCATCGCTCACACGGCAGTGCAACTCCCGGCACACAAACCACGCTACTTGATGGGCGTCGGGAAACCACGTGATCTACTCCAAGGCGTGCGCTTCGGCATCGATATGTTCGATTGTGTCATGCCCACACGCAATGCCCGGAATGGCTTCCTCTTTACCTCGGAAGGGCGCGTGGTAATCAAGAACGCGCGCTATCGCACCGACGACCGCCCCCTCGATCCGGCGTGCGACTGTTATACCTGCCAACACCATTCGCGGGCGTATCTGCGCCATTTGTTCGTTGCCGGCGAACTCTTGGGATTGCATCTGAATACCCTACATAATGTCACCTACTATCTCCGCCTTATGGCCGATATCCGGCAGGCAATCCGCGACGGAACGTTGGCATCGTTCACCGTGCCTGATGTGTAGCAAACCGCGGCGAGGACCGTGGTCTCTACACCGCTGTGCACCGCTTAGAAGCGGAATCGCAGACCGAGTCCGGGCGCGCTGAGTTGTTGCAGGGTGAGTGCTGATGGAGCATAGGTGGCGCGCAGGTGATCAGCAAACATCTCCCGCTGGCGCTGATTGATCTCGTGGGCGCCCTCGACCGCACTCTTGATATTGCCAAGATACCAGCCGGTCTCGAAATACAACAGAATGACCGCGGTCGCCTCGAGTCCTTCCATATAAGCAAATATCGCCCCAGTAATAAACAGACCATTCAGGAGAAAGGCAGTGAGCCCATGCCACGGCTTGCCGATATAGAGATGCCCGGCGCCAGGAAGCACCCCGGCAAGTATCCCGGCCGTCACTGGAGATTTGGGGGGGGGCGGACGCGGTATCTTGAGCTCTTGCTGCAACGTCAGGGCTTGTGCCGCGAAAGGATCATCAGGCGGAACCAGCTGCAACGCCTGCTTGGCAAGCTCAACACGATCGTTGAGGGCCCAAGACAGGCCGAGCAAATATGTCGTGCGGCCAGCCAAAGGATCATCGGGAAATGTGCGCAGAAAACGCTGAAAATGCTGAATAGCTTGAGGATATTGGTGTTGCGCCACCCGCAACTCACCGAGTTTGAACGCAGCAATACGTTCAGCATCGGCCACCGTATCGCGGACTTGCCGAAAGTGTGCCCACGCCATCTCATACTCGCCGTCTTCCTGGAAGGCGAGGCCGATGAGCACCTGTGCCGCAGGGTAGTGCGGGTGCTGCGCAAACAGGAGCGAAAACCGCTTCAACTCCGTGACGGCACGATAGTACTCGCCGAGCTCGAAAAGGTGCCGGCCGAAAGCGTACAGCGAGCTGCCGGCCGGCTGCGGAGGCTCGGCGTATCCGATACCCGCACTCTGCCAGATACACAGTAACCCGGCAAGACAACCGAGCATATGGTATCGGAGAAGTGATGTGCGCTGCATGGTGTGTTCTTAGGACAGCGAGGTATGGGTGGTGGCACGGCCGAAAACCGGAAGGGACCTTATCAACGTCAACACGAGATGTCAAATCGAGCCTGCAACACGGAAAGAGAGAACGAAACGTGGAAAATTTCCGTTATCGATCTCGATTAGGCAAGCTCCTGCACCTGGACAGCAACGGTCATAGTGGGCGGGTAGGTGAGTTGCCCCACAAAGGACCCTGCGACAGGCGGGACGGCTTCAGGGTGACGGTGTACCGCTACGGCAATGTGGTGGTTACCGACGACCTCTCCACTGGTCGAATCAAAGCCTTTCCAGCCGGCACCGGGAAGGTACACTTCGCACCATGCATGCGTGGCTCCAGGGCCGATTTCGGTCGCCGGACAACACAGGTAGCCACTGACGAAACGGGCGGCCAATCCAATGTATCGGCACGCCTCCATGAACAACGTGGCAAAGTCCCGGCACGAACCGCTGTGGTGTGCCAGCGTTGTCGCAAGGGATTGCACGCCGGGCTCTTCGCGCCACGTAGAGGTCAGATTGTGCGCAATGGCTTTATTGATCGTGTCCAGAAGCACGTAGGTTTCCACCACCTCTCCGGGGTGCCAAAAGTGACGTAACCATGCATCGAGCGGTGCGTTGTCCTCGGGAAATGCGGCGATGGTGTACGGAAGCAAGTCGACGCGCTCCGCTGGATCATAGAGGAAGGGAAAGTTGACAGCCGACTCGGCCACGAGGAAATTGAGCGGCTGCGCATCATAATGCTGAATGATAACCTCGCCGTGAATAGACAGCTCGGTGGTTAGATCGCAAAACGTCACCACCGCTACGGAGTTGTCATACACGTCGCGATGCCACTGCACCGTAGAGGCTGGCGTTGTCTCGAGACGAGAAGATTCAATACGAACGTCATGGCCTTCTCGCGGACGCACCCGCACCGTATGCGGCAGCAGATCGACCGCATGGCTGTATGCGTACGTTGTCGTATGGTGAATACGTAGACGTCGCATAAACCCACTCCTGACGGGGTCTGCTTAGACGCATAGACCGTGTTATTATCGAGCAGAAATATGGCGCGCAACTGTCAGTGGAGAGTTACCGACCCTGACGCGAAGCGACGAGGATTTTTTCAGCACACTTTTTCCTCCGCGTCTCCGGTTACACGCACCCGACTGAAGCCCTGCTCAAGGTGGCGTTTCACCGCGCTGCGGAAGGTATCGAGCGTGTCTTGGACGTTCGATCGGACATCATGGTGTATCTGGTCGTATTGGGCCTGCACACGCGTGAAGAGATGGTGGACACACGTGCGCACGTCGTCAAGACGGTCCGTGTGCGCCTGCGCCGATCGAGACACGGTGTCCTTGAAGACGTGTAACTCAGCCTCCAGGTATTGCGTGAACACCGATTGCTGAAAGACCTCAAGCGTGTCCCAGACACCGTATCTACAATCCTCATGGATGGCTTCGTATTGCGTGCGCACACGCGCTAAGAGGTGTTGCGTACGGAGACCGATCTCCCCGATACGGTTGCTCTGCGCCTTTGCGAATCGAGACACGGTGCGCTGAAATGTGTCGAGTTCGGACGCTAAAGACTGTTTGAAATCGTCCATCGCGATCTGCTGCTGGGTGACTTGTTCAAAATGATAACCCATGATCGCCATGCGCACGGCATTCGGCACCATGCGGGGAGAGCGCAAGAGCACGCGTACTAAGAACCAGAGATAGGTGGGACCTTGCTTCCGAGACAACAGTTGCCGCCAGATCGACTTCATCAATGCCCGCATTTCCGCCTTGCGAATCCGCACGAGCCGTTGCCGGGGCTGTAAATGGTCAAAGAGAGTCAGACATCGGGCGAAGTAATGCTTCAACCCTGGGTCGTACAGCTCTCTGAGTACCCGTTTGTACTCACGGATGAGCACCTCACGGTCGAGTTCGGGGACAAAATTGAGCTCGACGCTGACGTTATTGCCGCTGGACTCGTGCAGTAATCGTCCTTCGTGCTCAAGACGGTTGTAGAAATTCGTCTTTTTCAGCGCCATGAGGAGTCCGGTCATCGCTTGTTGAATACCTGCCTGTTGAATAAAATCGATATGCGACTGGAATTCGGTGTCCTGATCAAGTCCGATGATAAATCCGGCGGTCACTTCGATGCCATGGGCCTGGATGGTGTGAATGGCGCGGAGCAAATACTCCCGCGCCGTTTCCTCCCGGCTCGTATTTTGTTTCTTCACCGTCGTCGCAAGCGCCGCGTCATTCGGGCTCTCGATGCCAATGAACGTCATGATAAATCCGGCGTCGGCCATCGCGTCGAGCATGCCGGGGATTTCGACGAGATTGACACTCGTTTCGGTAGACAGCCCGAACGGGTAGTCTCGTGCTTGTTGCCACGCCGCGATCGCCGGTAACAGACGCATGGCGTCACGTTTGTTCCCGATGAAATTGTCATCCACGACGAAGACCGAATGACGCCAGCCCAGCGCATACAGGCGATCGAACTCGGCTAAAAATTGCGCATTCGTTTTGGTCCGCGGCACACGCCCGAAGAGTTTCGTGATGTCGCAGAACTCGCAGTCAAACGGGCAGCCTCTGGAAAACTGGACCGCCATCGAGTTGTAATCCTCCAGGCGGATAAGGTCATACCGCGGCACCGGCGTTTTGGTGATGTCCGTCTGCACTTTATTCTGCGTCCTGGGTCCCTCATAGACTTCTTGTGCGGTTCCATGCAGCAGGTCGGTCAGAAAATCCTGAAAAATATGCTCGACTTCACCGCCGATGAAGTGCGAGACGACACCGCCCGCCTCGTGTTTGATCTCCTCGCGATACGAGGTGGGGTGTGGACCACCGGCAATAACGGGAAGGTGTAATTGGTTACAGCGCCTGACAACCTCATAGAACGAATTTTTCTGCACGATCATGGTGGACGTAAACACGTAATCTGCCCACGCCAGGTCCGCGTCTGTTAACGGTTCAACATTCATATCAACGACTTTGAGATGCCAGTCGTGTTCCGGGAACAGCGCCGCCACCGTCAATAACCCGAGCGGTGGCATCGCCGACTTTTTCCCAACAAAATCTAACGCGTAGGTGTATCCCCAATAGGATGGCGGAAACTCCGGGTACACCAGAAGGGCATTTCGCATGTCGGGTCTTCTCCAACGTATTCGAGGTTACCGTATAAACTGGCGACGAAACACGGCTTGCCTCTGCGCGATAGTACAATCGTGCATGCTATGACAATGCGTGCCCTCCCTTCTATAGGGACCGTGCGGCACACACTCCTCGCAGCTTCTCCCTGCGGTCTCTGCCACGCGGTGCTAGGTCGTCTTCCGGCGGTACGCCCGGGGTGAGAAGCCGGTGGCGCTGCGGGCGTTTAGTTCCTCTGTACAGTGTATGGCGTGTTGCGTGATCTCCTGGAGAGAGCCGCGGCGCCAGCCCGTGATCGCAGCATACCCGCTCTCGAGCACATAGCGGTACCAGTCATCACCAGCGGCTCCTTGCGGCACGGCGGATTTTTCGACCAAAGCCACCCGAAAATGCCGGGTGCTGTCCCTCTGCGTCTGTGGTGACTGGTGCATGCCGCGTTTCCTTCTGCGCTGATGTCTGGTCAATGACAAGCGCTCGAATGGGATTTCGTACAGGTCATTTCACGTGGTTGCAGGCTTTCCTCGAACGCTTCGTCCGACGCGCTTTATGCATCATAACACGAAGGGTAATCCCGTTCCCGCGCGCTCCGTGGCTGGTGGAGCCACTGTCAGGAAGCCCTCCGTGTGAGCGCATCACCATTCCGTGTGGTCCCGTGAGCCGTTTCATGCATCACACCCCTGCATCGTTCATAGGGCAACTGGCTCCCGTTGCGTGGCGGGCTGGAGACCTGCAAGGAGGCG
>CAJIAL010000529.1_pt1 | contig 24090 bp, 20 predicted proteins | sample 9199091 | NCBI WGS metagenome assembly CAJIAL01 (sample SAMEA7708270, study PRJEB35096) | sediment metagenome | biome: marine neritic benthic zone biome [ENVO:01000025]; feature: sediment [ENVO:00002007]; material: shallow marine sediment [ENVO:03000034] sea grass bed [ENVO_01000059] ... | reverse complement strand
TTATGGAAAAATATCGCAGTGCCGGGGTCGTCAGCGGGGAGGCCGTGATCGGCGAGGTGGCCGGGAAAACGGCGATTATTCTTGACGATCTCATCAGTAGTGGTACGACCTTGTTGCGCGCGGCCGAAGCCTGCCGCGCCCGCGGGGCAACGACCATCTATGCTGCCGCGTCGCATGGACTCTTCGTTGGTGACGCCAATACGGTGCTGGCGCATCCGGCCCTGGAAAAAGTAGTCGTCACCGACACGATTCCCCCCTTCCGCTTGGCGCCCGAGGTCATCGCGTCCAAACTGGTTGTCCTTGATGCCGCCGCGCTGTTCGCCGAAGGTATTCGCCGGATCCACACCGGGGGATCACTGGTCGATCTGCTCGAAATATGACGCAAAGCGCGGGTCTGGAACCCTCAAGTGGAGAGCTCGTGCGTTGCGTGATAACGCCGATGCAGATGCGGCGGTTCCAGTTGCACCACGTCGCACGAGAGGATGCCGAGTGGTTGCGAGACACGCTGAATAGAGAAGGACGTCCGCTGAGGACGCAGGTGGAATTGCACCCGGATCAGACGCTGACCCTGCGATGGGGGAGACAGGGGGACTGAATTCGTGGCCATTAAAGATGCGCTAAGCTATCGTCAACAGCGGCGGTAGGTCATCGCTTCCTCGACACGCCGACGCGCCATCTGTTCGGCTGCCTGGCGTGGTCGCAGATTGTCGGTCTCCATGCGTTCGAGCATTTCCGTGGTGTTGGCCCGAATCTTTTCCTCAATCGCCGCCATGGCCTGGGCCTGGGAGCCACCGTGATACTCCACGGCGGCACAGATGACGCCACCCGCATTGGCAATAAAATCAGGAATATTCACAATACCGTGCGCGTGCATCCATTGTTCGGCTTGTGCAGTCGCCGGAATGTTCGCGCCCTGCAGGATGAGCTTCGCCTGCAATTGACCGACGTTGTCGTGGGTGAGGACGTCCGGACGCGCTGCGGGAATCCAGATGTCGCAGTCCACACCAACCAGCGTATCCCGATCGATCGCTTGCCCACCGGAGAATGTGCCGACCGAGGCCTTGCCCTGTTTATGAGTGATCAGGGCACTGACATCGAGACCGTTTGGGTTGTAAATCGCGCTGCCACTGTCCGAAGCAGCAACCAGTTGCGCACCCCGCTCGACAAGGAAACGGGCCGCATGCTGCCCCACCGCACCAAAACCTTGCACGGCGACCCGCCCGCCTGCAAGGGGAACCCCGGCTTGTGCAGCCGCCACTTCGGCAGCGATGGCCACCCCGAAGCCCGTGGCGCCTATATCGTCGAGTGGAATCCCCCCCACGACCCGTGGGAGGCCGACCGCACGGCCGATTTCATCGTGTACCCAGGCCATGCACATCTCGTTGGTTCCCATGTCAGGTCCCGGGATATAGGCCGAAAATTCACGAATCATGCGGGCAAAGGTACGCATGAGCCGCTCTTTCTCCTGACGTCCGCATCCCGGATCGGCAATGATCCCGGCCTTGCCGCCCCCGTGCGGCAGACCCGCCGCGGCATTCTTCAATGTCATCGCCCGTGCAAGACGATAGACCTCCTCGACAGTCACGTCTGTCGCCATGCGAACGCCACCGATCGCTGGCCCGCAGGCGGTATTATCCACCACGACTATAGCCTCAAGACCAACGTGGGGCTGCCTCAGCAGGAGTATGTGCTCCGGGCCAAGTGCATCACCAATCCCTTGTATGACGACGTCCATGTGTTCTCTCTTTCTCTCACCAGTCTCTGCCGTTGTCCCTCCACGGTGCAACGATTCCCTCTACATCAGACCACACACATGTATCCACCTGGCTTTTTTCAGCATATGAAGGGACACGCACGGGCGTGCGGCAGGCTTCAGCGTGCCGCAAACGTGCCCAGGTCGTGTGTCCCGTCGATACCGGCACAGCCAGAAGTCACGACGCACCGCCCTCACCGGCTCCACGAAACGCGGATGATGGTCTCATCCTTCTCGTACTGGTAGTCGAGATCACCGGCGTAAGCGGCATGCATCGCATCGCCAATGCTTCGCGCCAAATGCACGTCGGTGGTAGTAATATGCAAGGTGTCATCCTGCTCGCGCATAGCCATAATACGTTTGAGTGGATGCTCGGCGCGCTCGCGCTCTGTCACGTTGCGTGCGAGGTTGAGGATTTCGTCGCGATTCGCGGCGGCGAAATCACCGTGGACGGTAATATACCCCGCCGGGATGTCATCGCGGATGCGCCGGCACGCCGGACACAGGCTGCGCGGGGCATCGAAGGGGCCCGCCGCCCACTGCCAGCGCCCCTGGCGGAATACCGCATCGCACTCCGGACACACGGTCGGCTCGGGTGGCTTCTCGTATTCCGCGTATGGGTCGTGGCGTGTATCGCGAATCAGGCGATCCCTGCGGCTGGGGCGCTGCGCTGCCGGGTTGTCTCTACCACTCATCACTCTCTCTCCTTCTCCCTCGGATCCATGTGCTTCGAGCTTCCCATGAAGCTGTGGGTCCCAATTACTCATAGCAGCGATAAAACTTGACTGTATCCTACCTCATCATCGCGTTTGATCAAAGCACAGTCGCTCCTGTCAGCACCGCGCCTGCTTTCGACCCTACAACTTTCCCCTAAGCAAGACCCGTCTCACGTACCAGCGCTGTTCGCCCAAGTCGATCAACCCATCGATCGCTTTATCGGTGATGGCCTCTATGACCAAGAACCGGTCTACGCCGCTGTGATGGGTCATTCCCCAGGAGCGAGCGTGATCGTCCCGCCCCGCAAGGATGCCGTGTTGAGCTCTCACGAAGCGACCTCACCGACCTAACGGAATCGGCACCTTTTGCTGGATGAAATATAGCGGAGCTGAATTTGGCACTCCATGACAGCTATGTTATTACTGAGCCCACGTGGGCGAACAGACGGACGAGGTGCTGCAGGACCTGCGGGGCATGACCGTGGACGAGGGTGCCGCGCGGAGCGACAGGGGCGCGGCGAAACCCAAAGCCAGCATGCCGGTGAGATAGAGGACGACTGACGTATGCCTGGGGGCGTTGGGAGTAGCTGTCGTTGTCGAATATCCATCGCACCGAAAAATCCTTACGTCCCCCGCCCCCGATAGGCGCCATCAAGGAGGAAAGACTGATGCTGACAAGCGGTATTGTGACATCGGTAGCGCTGTTTGCCGGTGTCGGTCTTGCCGCGTTTGGTGATCTGATCGCTTTGACAGTATGAGCATCGAACGGCAATGAGTACCACGTGATCCCTCCTTAACAGAAGAGATAAACATGGCACATGTCAAGGCGAAAATCCAGATTCACAGCACGACCTGCACCTGTGACGGTCTTATTCATCCATGGACGAGACGAGCCTCTCGATCTTCCACGCGTTCGGCCAGACGCCCGGGCAGGCATCACAGCCCACATGCTCGATTTTCACATAGTTTTCAGGAATGGGCGACACACTGCAGACGATTTCTGTCTCCGCCGGTCGTTTGATCATCCAGCCATTCGGCCACGTGCCTGGCAACTCATAGAGGACCGTCTCGCCGATGATGACCCACCCCTCCGGAATACGGAATTGTTTGCCAAGGCACACGGTCGCGGTTTCCGAGAGGTCGTGGATGCGTGCGACAAACTCTTGCGGTAGCGCGTACAATGTTGCGGTCTCTGTGGTCTGTTCCATAATGGGCTCCTCCGTGTTGCAGACCCTTAGCGGGTATAATTGCGTATGGTGACCAAACACCACGCGACACCGGACTTCCGATCATGCCTCTGCCACGCAGCAATCGGCATCCAATACGGGAGCTGTCCAGCGTGCGTGTAAAACGTGACACGCATGGTAAGAAGGACCAAGACATCCCTCTATGGATACCTCTGCAGACAATATGTTTATACGATGTGAAGCTGGTAAAAACAAGGAACGCTCTCGTGACCGACGGGTATGACCCAGACTCTTCCCAAGCGCTTGAACTTTTGTCCCAAATCGCCGGTCGCGTGCATTCATACTCAGACCCGGACTATGCTGGTATGTCCCCGTATATGTCCTAGCGACCGGGTATGATGCGTTTATACACCTTGACCTGCCCCTCCCGATCGAACGTGAAGACGTTGTATGGTTTGGGATTGGGCCCTTCCATCCCCGGGGAGCCGATCGGCATGCCCGGCACCGCCAAGCCCGCGACCTCTGGTTTGTCCTGCAAGAATTGTGAGAGCACGTTGGCCGGTACATGGCCTTCGATCACGTAGTTGTCGATCACGCCGGTATGGCATGAATGCAGCTTCTGTGGCACGCCATAGGTCTTCTTGACCTCTAGGAGCTGGGCATACGATATATCGTTCGTTGTGACGTTGAACCCTTGTGCTTGGAGGTGACCCACCCACCCGGTACAACAGCCTCAATGTGGGGTTTTATATATCGTGACGGCCTGCTCTGCATGAGCGATGTGACTTCTTACCCCGACGAAGCCGACCATTGCCAGGATGCTTAAGGCCAAGGTCAATTCTGGTAGCCATTGTTGACGTTTCATTCCGGTCTCCATCGATTACAACTGTTTCACTTCGTTAATCAGACTCCCAACCACATGTCGGGCATCTCCAAACAGCATCATCGTCCGCTTTTCGTAGAACAAGGCATTGTCGATCCCGGCAAAACCCGGGCTGAGGCTACGTTTGATAACAATCGTGTGGTGCGCTTTGTCCACATCGAGAATGGGCATACCGTAAATCGGACTCTGCGTGTCGGTACGGGCGGCAGGGTTGACGATGTCGTTTGCGCCAATCACCAGGGCCACATCAGTGTGCTCAAAGGCGGGGTTGATCATGTCCATATCGGCTAAGGCATCGTAGGGCACATTGGCTTCAGCGAGGAGCACGTTCATATGCCCAGGCATGCGCCCTGCAACGGGATGGATGGCGTAAGTGACCTGTACCCCGCGACTCTTTAACTGCTCAGCCAGATCATGGACCGCGTGCTGGGCTTGCGCCACAGCCATCCCATACCCAGGAACAATGATGACACTGTGGGCATAAGCCAGCATCATCGCCGCTTCTTCCGCATCAATGGTGTGCACGGGTTTCGCTTCAGGTGTTGTCGTGCCGCCTACCACGGCCGTGTCGGTCCCAAATGTCCCAAATAATACGTGCCTCAGAGACCGGTTCATGGCGTGACACATAATCTGCGTCAAGATCACGCCGGAGGCCCCGACGAGAGCACCGGCAATAATCAACAGATTGTTCTGTAAGACGAAACCTGCTGCACTGGCGGCCAAGCCGGAACAGGCGTTCAACAGTGAGATCACCACGGGCATATCCGCCGCCCCGATTGGCACGACGAACAGGCAACCGAGTAGTAACGCGAGTCCAAGTACAATCAAAAACAGGCCATGATTGTCCGGCCACCACAGCAACACAATGCCGGCGACGAGACACGCCAGAAGAACCACGCCGTTACAAGCGTGCTGCAACGGAAACCTCTGCGGACTCCCAGAGATAATACCCTGCAATTTTCCAAACGCGATCACACTACCTGTCAGGGTTGCCCCGCCAATGAGCGTGCCCAGGATAATAGTCAGCATGGTGTCAAAGGCGGGCAAGGCAGACACCTGTTGAAACCGCCAGTACTCGCCGAGGGCGACGAAAGCTGAGGCGCCGCCACCAAAACCGTTGAACAACCCAACCATTTGCGGCATCGCCGTCATCTGTACCAGGCGGGCCGCGAGCGTGCCAATCGTGCCCCCGACCATGAGACCGATGAGGATAAGCTCGTAGCGCACCACAGCGTGGTGCAACAAGGTGGCCAGCACAGCAATCAACATACCCAGTGCTGCGAGGCGATTCCCACGCGGCGCTGTCGCGGGCGTACGAAGATTGTGCAAGCCGAAGATAAATAAAATCGTGGCGGCCAGATACGCCAGCTGGATCAGGTGCGGAGTCATCCCGATCATGACTCATCTCGTTCTTTTTTGAACATGTGCAGCATGCGATCCGTGACCAGAAATCCGCCGACGACATTCACTGTGGCCAGCACGACGGCGATAAATCCCACGATCGTTGTCAGTCTACCGGCGTCAGAGCCGGTGACGAGAAGGGCGCCAATGAGCACAATACCGGAAATGGCATTGGTACCGGACATCAGGGGGGTATATAACGTTGGGGGAACTTTGGTGATCACCTCGAGGCCCACGAACATGGCGAGTACAAACACAAACACGCCACCGAATAGAAGGCCCTCAGGCATGATGCTGCTCCTTCACAGAGGCTTGCGAGTGTGGCGTGGCATCTGTGTGGCGCAATTCTGCATGCCGGATTGCCCCGGCATGGGTCACACAGGCGCCTTGGATGATTGCGTCATCGAAGTCCAGCTGCATAACGCCATCCCGTACGAGATACATCAGCAAGGCCTGGATATTCTTGGCGTACATCTGACTCGCGGGCGCCGGCATGAGTGAGGGGACGTTGCGCGGACCCAGAATGGCCACGCCGTGGCGCTCAACTTCGTGCCCCACTTTGGTATAGGCACAATTGCCGCCTTGTTCTGCCGCCAGATCAACGATGATTGCTCCCGCCTGCATGGCCATGACCATCTCTTCCGTCACCAAGACCGGGGCCTGTTTTCCCGGCACCTGCGCCGTGGTGATAACAATATCCGCTCGTTGGATGTGGCGGTGCAGTACTTCCTGCTCGCGTTGACGTGCGGCCCCGGACACCGCCTGGGCGTAGCCGCCATCGGCTACGGTTTCTTCTTCTAACTCGACGTCGACAAAGGTGGCACCAAGACTCTGGACTTCCTCGCGTACCGCGGGGCGAATATCAAAGGCTTCCACGACGGCACCAAGGCGGCGTGCAGTGGCAATCGCCATCAACCCGGCGACACCCGCGCCCACAACCAAGACCTTGGCAGGGGGAATAGTACCGGCAGCAGTGGTGAGCATCGGCATGAATTTCCCCGATGCATCAGCGGCCATAAGGACCGCTTTGTACCCGGCAACAGAAGCCTGAGAGGAGAGGGCGTCCATAGTTTGTGCCCGACTGATCCGGGGAATCAACTCCATGCCAAACGCCGTGATCTCGCGAACGGCGAGCCGCTGCACAAGGTCCGTATCACCCAGGACGTTGAGCAAGCCAATCAGCGTGCTTCCCGGACGTAACCAGTCGACTTCGTGGCACGTCCCCCGGGTGACGGGGGCACTGACCTTCACCAGGATATCCGTATCACCCCACAGCTGTGCCGGGTCCGAAAGTATAGTGGCGCCGGCTGCCACATACGCTGAATCCGGGAATGAGGCCTGGAGACCAGCTCCAGTTTCAATCCGGACCTCAAATCCGGTGTGTACGAGATGCGCCACGACCTCGGGAACGAGGGCAACGCGTCGTTCCTCCGGTCGGGCTTCTTTGGGTACGGCAATGCGCATAAAGCCAGTCCTTGCGTTACGCTGTCGCCATACGCCTATACAGCTGCTCGGCGTCGGCACGGCGACACAATTCGGTCCCCGGTGTCATGACTGCTGCTGCTCCCGTGGCGATGCCAAAGCGCACGGCTTCACGGAGCTCCATCCCGCGGGCCAGACTCAGGACCATGCCCGCGACCATGCTATCGCCAGCACCGACTTTGCTCTGGATGGGGACTGTCGGGGCTCGCATACGTTCACATCCGGCACTGGAAACAAACAACGCACCTGCAGCACCAAGAGAGAGCACGACAGCTTCACACTGTCCGCCCTGGACCAAATTAACCACAGCTTGCTCTTGCTGGGCTTCGTCTTTGAGCTCCTGTTCCGCGAGAGCCCCGAGTTCGGTCAAATTTGGTTTCACCAAATACACCCCCTCGCGCACAGCGGCAAGTAGGGGTTCCCCAGGCGTGTCAACAATAACACGTGACCCGAGCTCACGTCCAAGTCGCGCCACACGCGCATAAAAATCGCTGGGCACACCCGGCGGCAGGCTGCCACTGGCCACAATGTATCCCGGGGCCGGGTCAAGGGCCGCTACGGAGTCCAGACATGCCTGCCATTCGGTCTCAGCCAATCGCGGTCCAGGCATGACAAAGCGAAACTGCTGGCTGGTCGACTCTTCCAACGCCACAAAATTTTCGCGAGTCCACTCTTTGATGAGAATACGTTGTAATGTCAGACCTTCCTGTTCGAGCAGATGCTGCAACAAATCGCCTGTTGGCCCGCCGACAGGATACACCGTTACCGACGATCCTCCCAGTTTGCGAATAGCCCGCGAAACATTGACACCCCCGCCGCCGGGTTCGTGCAGCGGGGGTTTACAGCGGAGTTTCCGTTCGGGAACTATGTGCGCCACAGCGACACTCGTATCAATCGTGGGGTTCATGGTGAGAGTCACAATGGTGCGTTGCATGGGCTCCAGTGTCCTTGACGTACGTAGTCAGTCAGAAAGTAAAGACCTCAGTTTTGCCGGCTTCGAAGAGATAGGGCATATCATTGACGCAGATCGCGATGGCAGGTGCCGTCCCTGGCAAGGCAGTGACCGTGAGTAAGTTCGGAGTGATATCCAACGCGAGTGAATGACCACAATAGCGGATATCCAAGTGCAAATGCCTTAGCTCCTGCGGCAGGCACGGGTGGAGATACAGTACCTCGTCGCGCACTTCCAAGCCGGTATAGCAGCGTTGCAAGACATCAACGGCACCAGCCATGGCACCGAGATGAATGCCTTCCGCCGTAGTGCCGCCTTGGATGTCAGCCACATCACTGGCAAGCGCGTGAGCAAAAAGCTCCCACGAGCGTTCGCGGTCGGCCCGTGCCAGAACCCAGGATTGCACCACACGACTCAGGGTGGAGCCATGCGAAGTGCGCCCCATATAGTATTCGACGTTGCTCGGGATGGTTTCGTAGGGGAAAGGATAGCCCAAACGGGTGAACAGCTCCCCAAGTTCGTCGGCAGAAAAGAGATAGAACAACATCAACACATCAGCTTGTTTCGAACACTTGTAGCGATTCGCGCTGTCCCCCTCGGCTTCGAGAATGCGGTCGAGCCGCTGGATGTCGCCATAGGTCTTCCGGTAGCCCTCCCAGTCGAATTCCTGTAAGTCTTCGTAGCCTTCAAACTGACTGATAATACCCTCGTCGTGAAACGGGATGTACATCTTGCGACTCATATCGTCCCATTGGACGCTCTCGCTTTCCGTGAATCCTAAGGTCTCACGGAGCTCGGCGCAGCGATCATCAGGTAACAGTTCGAGGACATCCAGAGCGCGGCATAGCGTCCAGACGGCCATGATGTTGGTGTAGGCATTGTTGTTGAGTCCAGGCTCCGTCGCGTCGGGATAGGCCGTATGATATTCGTCCGGCCCCACCACCCCGAGAATTTCATAGCGCCCCCGCGCCGAATTATACTGCGCCAGACTGGCGAAAAAGCGGGCGATTTCGAGGATAAGTTCAGCGCCGAAATGCGACAGGAATTCCAGCTCGCGTGTGACTTGATAATACTGCCAGACGTTGTACGCGATGTCAGCGTTGACGTGCCGCTGCAGATGGGTGTTATCAGGCAACCAGCGGCCAGAACGGGGGTTAAGATGAATGACTTGATTTTCTTCACGGCCGTCGCTGCCGCTTTGCCACGGAAACATGGCGCCGGCAAATCCGGCTCGTGCGGCCGCGGCGCGCGCTTCAGGCAGGCGGCGATAGCGGTATTTGAGTAGGGAGCGTGTGATCTCGGGTAAGCGGAAATTGAGCAAGGGAAAAATAAACAGTTCATCCCAAAAAATATGGCCGCGGTAGGCTTCTCCATGGAGTCCACGTGCCGGGACGCCGACATCGCGCTCGATAATGTGCAGCGAGGCCACCTGGAGGAGATGGAACAAATGCAGGCGGACGATACGCAGAAACTCGTCCTCGTCATCACCGCCGGAATTTTTCAGATTGATATCGAAACGACGCCACAGATGTGCCCAGGCGCGCTCGTGGGAGCTGAGCAGGTCGGCAAAGCGGCCGGCGCGCGCCACCTCTTGTCGGGCTGAAAGGCCACATTCGGCGATAGCCAAGTCACGGGAGTCAAAGAGCGCCACGACTTTCTCGATGGTCACGGGTGCATGCGTTGTGACCTCGCACGCGAGGAGTTGGGCGACATAGCCATGGTGCTGGAACACACGTGACACCGGCGCGATGTTCGTATGGTTGCGGTAGAGTTGTGTCCGAGCCGCTTGCGCCACTTCCAAATGGGATTGCGTCATGCGCACCTGGAGAAGAATCGTATCCTCACTAACCTGTTCGGTGCCTAGAATGGCCAAATGTTGATCATCCAAGTCCTGGTAACGCGTTACCCCGGTGTTCCGTACCCGGCCATTCAGGGCGCTTTTGATTTCGATCATGCCGTCCCAGTTCTCAGGCTGCAAGGTCATCTCGATAGCAGCAAGGTGCGGATCACGCATATGCACGATACGTCGTGATTCCAGGGTGGTCTCACGCTCCTGCGCATCGCGAAAACGGAGGCGGCGGCTGAGGACCCCGCGCTGCACATCAAGCTCCTGCCGATACGCCAGCATTTCCACATCACGCCCGGTAAACCAGGGACCATCACCGATACGAAACGTGAGTGGCAGCCAATTCGGCAGATTCACCAAGTCTTCATTCTCAATCACATGGCCGTTGACCTCGGAGGTGAGCCGATTATACCCCCCGGCCAGATAGGTCCCGGGATAGTGCACGGCATCGGCATCGGCGAATTCCACTGCACCCCGCGTGGCAAAATGTCCGTTCCCGAGTGTGCACAAGGCTTCACGGAGGCCTTCTTTGGGGGGATCAAATCCCTCGTAGACCAGCGTCCAAGCATTCATATCTGCGGATCCTCCGGCTCCATGGTCGCCAGCATGGTGAGAAAATCATGCACGGCTTGTGTGTTCGGCAATTGATAGCGCGCCGCCGTCTGGCGCGGTTCGTCTGCGACCAGAATGCCTACACCCTGCTGCTGAATAGCGCTAAACGCGTCTTCGTCTGTCACATCATCGCCGATATACACCGGCAACACCGTGTCCCGTTTCATCCCCATAACGTCGAGTAACCAATACAGCGCGGTCCCTTTGTCCCACTCCAGCTGTGGACGTAATTCCAGGACTTTTTTGCCGCCCGTCTGCCGCAGAGTCGGAAACGCTTGCTGGACCGACGAGACCATGTCCAGGACCGTGCTGACTTTGGTTTCCTGCACGTGGCGATAATGTATCGCAATGGTGAAATGTTTCCGTTCAAGTTGTACCCCGGCGCAGTCACTGAGTCGAATCTGCAACATGCTTTCGGCATCATCGAGAGCATCAAGAAAAGCGCGGGCAGGTTCATAGATATCGTGCAGCCCCTCCGGGCCGGCGATTTCGAAGCCATGGCTCCCAGCGTAATACAGCGAGGTAAGGTCAACACGCGTTTGGACGTCCTTGAGATCGCGACCACTGACAATCGCCACTGGGCAGCGGCGTGCGAGATCAGCCAGGGCGGTGTGCATGTCCGGAGGGAGGTGCGCATCTTCCGGGCGCGGCACAATGGGCGTCAGGGTCCCATCGTAGTCGAGGAAGATCACCAGGCGCCCTCGTGCCATGGCATGACAAAGCGTATCGAGGGCTATCTGCGCTGACGGTAACGCGGGCTGGACCGCACCCACGACGTCGGTGTCCTTCTCCAATGCACCCATGACTGCCCCCTTCTCGTAAATACGCTGTGTTTAGGCTGACCCTTCAAGATGATGTAAGCGTGCCTCCAGCATCTCGATGCGCTCCAGCAGATCGACAACGAGACCAGCAGCCTTATACGTCAGGCCCAGATCACGACGGAGCCGCATCATGCGTTGCAGACGAAAGGTCACGTCTGGTGGAAACCGCTCCGGCGTGCCTTCGGCAAAGTCGATCAGACCTAGGCTGTAGAGATGTCGCACTAGGGTAGGATGCATATCACACCTGGCAGCGATCTCCTCGACGGTGAGGAGGTCAGCAGCGCGCCAGGTCGTCACAACAACGGCTGTAGTCTGTTTCATCCCTCCCTCCTTTTAGACAGATTGCATTTGCGGCCGGAAATCCGAGATCTTTGCCAATTCTTCAAACAGGGCACGCTCTTTCGCCGAGAGGTGCGATGGCACGACAATGCGGATTTCGGCATAGAGATTGCCATGACCACCATGGGGTGTGGGATAGCCTTTACCTCTGAGACGAATTTTCCGGCCGGACGAGGAGCCTGCTGGAACTTTGACTTTGACCTCTCCATCTAAGGTCCGCAAGGCAACGTCGGCCCCCAGGGCAGCCTGCCAAGGTGTGATAGACACGGTGGTATAGAGGTCGGAGTCTTCCAGACGAAACGACGGGTGTGGGTCGAGCGCCACCCGCAGATAGAGATCACCAGACGGTGCGTTCCCTTGTCCCTGTCCCCCTTGGCCCGCCAGCCGAATGCGTTGACCGGGCCGTATACCTTTGGGAATAGTCACCGTCAGAGTTTTCTGTCGACCCGTGGCCTGGTCTGTCAGCGTCAAGGTGCGCTTCCCACCATGCGCCGCAATATCAAGCGGCAAGGTGATCTGTGCTTCCTGATCTTCCCCGGGGCTACTCCAATCCCATTGTCCCCCACGCGGCCCAGGGCCACGCCGCCCGCCGGCTTGTTGCCGCGCCGACCCGAAGAGCTGCTCGAACAAGGAGCCGAAATCAAAACCTGCCCCACCACCGACGTCAACGTCCCGCCACAAGTCTTCATATCCCGGTGGCGGAGTCCCGCCGTGCTCCTGGGCCGCTTTCCAGGCCGAGCCATAGCGATCATACTTGGCGCGTTTGTCCGGGTCTTTCAGCACTTCATAGGCTTCACCGATGTCTTTGAATCGATCCTCGGCTCCCGCCTCTTTATTGATATCGGGATGGTACTGTCGCGCCAGCTTGCGATAGGCTCGCTGGATTTCGTCCTGGGATGCCTCTTTGGAGACGCCAAGAATGGCATAGTAATCTTTGTAATCCATACCGCCTTTCCTGGTCTTATTGCAGTGTTGTTGCATCGGAGTCGCGAGATAGGGACTGGGGAGTCATGACCCGAGCCCGCGTTAGGTGCCGTATCTGACCACAAGCACCGGACATGCAGCCTTGTGTAACACGGCCTCCGCGACGCTGCCGAGAAACGTTCGCACCAATCCTGTGCGGCCATGTGTGCTCATGACAATCAAATCAACCGCCTTGTCACTGGCGATACGCAAAATGGCGTCGACCGTATTGCCCGCCGCAATCTCGACCCGACACGTCCCCGTAAATGTCTTCGGTATCAACTTGTTGAGATGATCTCTCGCTTCTTCGTCGGCCTGGTGCAGAACAATTTCCGGGGTATGCACCGGCCCCACAGGAAGCCGGCCACCTGAATCAGGGTCGAACCCGGTGGGGAGCCCGATAGCCACGCCTTGCATACCGGCACGCGCTTCCGGATTCCCTTTGACATAATAGGTCTCATGCACGCTCTGACGCGGCATGATGTGTAATAAGGTCAGTTCTGCGCCGTGCGCCTCGGCTTCCGCAAAGGCATGGCGCAAGGCATGATTGGCAGGCTCTGACAAATCCGTGGGTGCGAGAATGTGTGTGTAAGCCATTGCCGTTTCCTTCCTGCTAAGAGTTCAGTATCGGACGCGCTGCTCATCCTGATATAACGAATGAAGGAGCAAGGTCTATGCCAACCATCCCGTCACTGTCATTGCCACCACAGGGAACAACAAAGGCGTCCCTGCTGGTGTAGCGCGTATACCGCAACGGTTACAGCATCTGCACTGAAAACAATCAGGTGACATAAAGTCAGGTGACATGACATGTTGTCATAGTCTCAACTGTGCGTATCAGCCAATATGTCAACAACTCTGGTAGACGCCAACACACGCCATATGCCCTCGTGTGGCATGGAGCTTGCTCTATGCTATGGGTAAGGACGAAACGTCAGTGGGCTACGTAACGAGCCCTCTCCATCATGGTAAGAAGGGGGAGATGCTGTGCGTGTTGGCTATGTTGCTCTGTGTATATATGCGCTCGTGGTAGCAATGTCCCTGCAAGCCGTGGCCCAGCCCAAGCTGATTTTGCAAGCGTCCTGTGAGCAACCTGAAGGGACTGACATCCATTATGGGAAAGGGTTTTGGTACCTCGAGGAATTCGAAGTGCAAACGAGTCCGGCGGTGTATGCCGGGGAACCTCCGATTTTTATCGTGGATCGCGCTCAACCCAGTATTATGCGGGTCATGTGGGGGATAGCGTACGATGAAAAAGAGGAAGACCCACCTGTACAGCGTTACATGATATTCCGTGCCGATATCGTGCTCGATACCCCCAATCAAATTACCGCAATGCATTACCACGCCCAAGCCATCTGGATGTATTCGCTCTATCCCAAACTGGGGATAGCATACATTTCCGCCCATAATCATTTCCCGCTGGGCGAATCCAGCCAGAGCACAGCTCTGGTTGCCGCGTGCATCTTCACCCATCCTGTTGCAGCCCAATCTTCAGTTCTGCCTCTGCGCTGATAATCCTCATGTCATACAACAACGCCTTGTAGACACCAACTTTTCCCTATAACTCTTCTTCGACTCTCTCAAAAAATGCAGCAAGGGTCTCAAGCTTTGCTGGCAATCTACAGTTGGGTGGCTGTCGGAAACTCACAGTTTTTCTCAATTTATATATAGTGATCACAACAGAGGAGACATCTGTAGAATACACGCTATCACAATCTGTGATATTTTCGTTTATAAGTGCATCGCCTTCCAATAATTCATTTATTTTTTCATACATGACTCTCTTTAACATCAACTTGTTGATTGTCCTCTTATCATTACTTCTCACAAGGACCTGCCCATTAGGCCATATCTCTATTATTTTAGTTGCTTTCCCAGTTTTCCCAGAAATGAATCCTTTAGAAATTTTTAGAAAATTGACTGCGCCCTCTACATCTATGCTCTGTTCTGAATATGGACTCTGTGTCGTCTGCTGCTGTTTTTTTATCTCATTCTGCTCGGAAAACTTTTTTTCTTCTTTATTGCTAATACTTTCAGCCAAAATCACTCTCGTATTCAACGCGATTATCCCTGCAATGGACAGGAACAAGAAAATCATTACAAAAATTTTCTGTATGGCCTTCATAGCACACGCCTCCTGGAAAACGACCCTCTTGGGGTGGTGAGTAAGCTGCTTTGCATATCCCTAGACGAGGAGATTCGTAAGAGGATGAACCGGCTTTTGGCAGAATTTGTTGGGCAGCACCATCGTGGCTCCGCAAAAGCAACACCCACAAGGGCGTAAGGCCTGCCTCCGGCTGCTGGCCCGCCCGCCCCACAAGCGCCGGTGGGCGAAAGAGACGCCTAAGCGCAACGCCCCTCGCCCACCGGTACGGATGCCGTCGGCGGCAGATCAGCCACGCGTTTGAGGTGGCAACGCGTCGTCGACCTTGGCGCATCGATGCAGCCTACGCCTCCACCCCAGACAGGCGACCACGCTCACCATCAAGCCGACCAAGGTGAAATCAAACCGAGCTCCCGGGTTGAGCGTGCAACCGCCTCCCCCATTACCACCATCGTCATCATCATTATCTACTTTTTCGGCAGTTCCTCCGCCCGCGGTAAAGTCCGTGGGAACTGCAGATGTCGAGATCTCCCCCGTGGCAGAATTCTGAACTCGGAGGCTCCCGTTAGTGACGTGCACCTCACAGGGATCAAGGGGGACCGTGGCGCCACTCTGCAGGCCAGGGAACGTCCCGGCCGCAAAGGTGCTCGTTTGAATCGACAGGTTACACGAGGCTACGGTAACCGTGCCCGTTGCCGTGTTTCCAGCTGCTTCCAGGGTAAACGGGCCGGTCCGGGCGCTATCAATCTCTTCAATTGTCAGCGTTACCGCTGTGCCGGCCAACACCTGGCTAAAAGCCACGCCGTCCGCAAAGGGGAACACGAGGTTCGCAAGGTCCGCGGGGGTAGCCGCCCGAAACACCTGGGACACCGTAATGTCAACTGCATCCGGCACACTGCTTGCCGTGCCATCGTCTACCACCAACTCAAAGGTCAACAGGGTATCTGCCGTTACCACAGGGGCGGTGAACGTGGGGGAGACACTACTAGCGCTGCTGAGCGTCACCTCAGGCCCCGCTGTTTGCGTCCAGCTATACGTCAACGGATCGTCATCAGGGTCGCTGCTGCCACTACCGTCGAGTGTGACTGTAGCCCCCTCCTCGACGTCCTGATTCGGTCCGGCGTCGGCTACAGGAGTCTGACTCGGGGAAGATACCTCATTCACCTCAAAGGCATTGATTTTCACGGCTGTTTCAGCCCCTGTCGTCACCTGCACATCCCTGAACCCCAGGGTAGCACCACTGCCAATCGAAAGGTCGACGGTGGCATGCGTTGCGTCAGCGACGGTGGTCGAGGCCACGGTGATCCCAGTGCCGCTAAAGCTGGCGACTGATGTCCCATTGACAAAATTGGTATTTGAACCAACAACTGCAATGGAGAGTGTGTCCCCCCTGTTTCCTGATGTTGGAGTAATGGAAGCAATGCTCGGGATTGTCGGAGCTGCCGCCTTGACTAAAAACGGACCGGTCACTCCTTCAGATGCCACTTCGAGGCCGGTAGTGACGGTGATGTCTCGGAAGCCAAAGGCTGCACCACTGTCAATGGTAATATTGGCCGCAACAACGGTCGCACTGACTGGCGTGACCGTATTGACCGTCACGCCGGCGCCAAGATTGACGACAGACGTCGCGTCAAAGTTCGTATTAACACCCGTTATGGTCACATCGAAGGTGGTATCCACAACGCCCTCAGTGGGATTCATGCTCGTAACAGTCGGGCCAGCAGGCGGAGCTGTAACATTAAACGCGCCTATCCCGGTCGCTGTTTCCGTATCTGCCCCCAGCGGGGTGGAGACTGAAACATCGTAAAACTGTTGTGTGGTCGTGGGAGCAATGGTGATATTGGCCGTTAAACTCGTGGGAGAATTCACCGTCACACTATTCACCATGATGTCCGGATCACCAAAGCTCACGGTACTCGCGCCGCCAAAATTTGTTTTGGCGCCGTTCACCTGCACGTTCAACGTTATGCCTTGTCCACCACTGGCTGGATTGACATTCGTAACCGTGGCGGTCACCACCCCCTTCATAATATTGGCAGCCGCATTTTCGTAGCGTGTTTGCGCCTCAGGAGAGCCGCTTTTGGCTTCAGGAATCGCGATGAAAGTCCCTCCTGACCCTCCGGCAAGCTGGGCAAAAAGTGCCACCGAGCTGGAATCAATATGCGCTCTCTGATCCAGTAGCAGTCCATCGTTGCTACTGTCACCACCAAACGCCGCGGTTTTGAAACTCCCAAACGCACAATCCCCGGAGAGCAACACGTGTACCCGGATGCTCTTTGCTAAGAGCAGAGTCAAGAGGTCGACAAGACCCGTAGGGTCGGTCTCATTGGCCGAGGCGTCCGTGGCAAAGAGAATGACCCCTTCGTCTTTCATACGGCTCGCAGCCTGCCGCAAGGCGCTCATGGAAAACTCCGGGCAGCCTCCGCCACCCGAGGCGCGGAGGGCCGCCACGGCAGCCTTCACGGCATCAAGGTCACTCGAGATGATACGTGAGGTGACGTTGTCCTTAAACGTGGTCAGCTCGATGAGTGGCTCTGGGACCGAAGGAGGCAGAGCGATAGCAAGAAAACTAATAAAGGCATCCAGCCCTGCTTTGACAAAATTGATCTCGTCCGACATGCTCCCCGTGTCATCGATAACGAAACCGATATCGACACACCCGTCAAGAATGCCTCTATCCTTTGCCTTCTCGCAGATAGTCTCGGCATTGATACCGGCGAACAACTGCCCATCCGCGTCCAGCATGGCCAAAGCCGCGTCTTTAAATGTCGGATTGGCCGGAACCAAGAAATGGCTCTGCAAAACGATGGCATTGGTGATATCTCTACCCAACTCCAAGAAAACATCCCAGAGGAATCCTGACCAGATCTCGCCATTGCCATGTGGCGACGGTGCGGCGGGATTAAAATCGTCCGGGAATTTTTTCGCCGTGTCAACTCGGCGCAGGCAACCGGGTACGGCGTCCCACTCACCCCAGCACGCGCCTGCGAATCCACTGGCCGCACTCTCAGCAGCAAAGTTGCTCGAGGCCCAGTAGTCGCCAAACCCCTCTCCCATCGCCGCACGATGGGAGCCTGCGGGACCAAAATACTTCCCATTCGTCTGGTTGTCCTGAATCGAATGGCCGTACTCATGCAAGATAATATCAGCGTCCTCTGCATCGTCCACACCGCCGTCACCAAACGAGAGATAGCCTGATCCGATAGGAAATCCGGCGGCAGGATTGGCCACATAGTGAGAGTTATCGGCACCATTAAGACCATGCGCGTCAACGACATGCTGTCGATTATTAATGTTAGTAAATCCCAGACTCTGCATATACCGTTGGTTCGAATCAATATGGTAATAGATCATGGTCTCTTCAAAACCGCTTTGACTGCGATTGAAGCTAAACGTCGGAGTTCCTGCGGCGGGGACTACCACACTCGGAGGCACATTGGCCGGGGCTTCTGCCGGGATGGTCCCGGAGAGGTCCATCAACTTTACGTGCGGCCCCGTTAACGTGCAGGTCCCAGGGACGGTGCAGTCCAAGTCTTGCAATGTCCGATTAAAATATGCACCGGCAAAGGCAGCGGCATCCGCATCTTCGACACCGCCCGGATTGTTCACCAATGCCGTATTATTCAGGGTATTCACAGGATTGGGATCAAAGACCCGGCCTGTACCGTCTGTCGCATCCTGCACCAAACTATATTTCTCCAGGATATCCCCGGTCATGGCATCGATGACGTACTTGACTACTCCAAATGGCGAAGTAACACTTGCGATAATCTCATAGGCCAGATGCGCTATGCCAGCGTGCCGGAAAATTCCTAGCTCGGAAGCTATGTTGTGGTCTACGACCCAATCCTGTGCCTTCCGACTTGCCAAATAATCTTTTTTCACAATTGCCGTGGCAGCAGAAGACGATACAAGCGGCGTCAGGGAAACATCAATGTCAGGAATATAATAACTGTGTGCCAAAAAGACTTCAGATGTGTCTTTGGAGATATGGACTTCTACCCCGCCGTTGAATACAGGGAGGCCCTTGTGGTGCTGCCGCAGGCTCACGTGGTGCCCCGCAGAGCTCTCCTTGACATTGTCCACCTCGAGCTCAGTCAAGTCCTCCTGCATCCAAAACAGATCATAGTTCTCAGTCAAGAACTGTTTCGCCTGCTTTGCCGGGGCATCCACACGGACTTTATACCCGGAACCTCGTAGCGTCCTTATGCGGTTATTGTGGGTGTCCCATTGAATCCTCCAGGTTCCTCCGTTCTGTGCATTAAAGGCCTTAAAGGCTTGATAGACCTCGGCAACTTCAGCGGTGCCGTCCTGAGCCAGAGACTTCTCCGAAACCAGTGTTAGCAACCCCAAAACCACAAAACAAACTATGACTCCACACCAAGATCGCTTCTTCATGAGTCTATTTACCTCTGATGCCGGGACACTTTTGTTGTCAGCTCTTTTGTTCACGTCGTGGATCAACCACAGACACTCTACTATGTGCAGGATACGCTGCCTACAAAGGCAGACTATGCACGCTATGAAGATTAGGAGACTAAGAATAATCTATGGATGATCTATGAGGCTGTAGGATTTTATGAAGGAAATGGGTCAGATGGACCATATTACGCTTAGCGTTAGCCCTTGCAAAGAGGAGGATTTCCTTGCTAGGCATTGATATTTATGGCGTTACAAGTATCCCGACATCGCCGCGCCTATCTTGCGGGGCTTGAAACTGCATTACTCAGGCTCAGTTTGCCACCCTAGTTTTTTTACCGGTTTATCTGGCGCGGGGAAAGCAGAGTAACGCAGATAGTCCACCTACCCACACGATGCTTGACGCGTCGTGCCGAGGTTCTCCTGCAGCAGTCTATCCCACCCATAAATATCCGGGCGGAAGTGCACGGTGTCGTCCGCGCTGACCCAGGCTGTGTGGTAGATCACATAGATGGGCAACGTAGTGGGGATTGGCACGCGGCGTGAGTCCCCAGTCGCAATGGCTTCGAGGAGTGCTGCTCGGTTCCACCTGGGATGATCCTGCAAGAGATAGGCAGCCAATGCAACAGGTTGTTCGAGACGAATACAGCCATGACTCGCAGCGCGCACAGGTTTGCCAAACACCTGTTTCGATGGGGTGTCATGCAGGTAGACTTGAAACGGATTGGGCATCATAAACTTGATGCGACCGAGGGCATTGGAAGGGCCTGGCTCTTGTCGTAGCCGAAAGGGCAAACGATGTGACGACACGGCAGCCAAGTTCAGGTTTGACGGTGAGACGTCCGTTGCCTGGGCGTCTTGGACGGGCACGATCGTGATGTTGTGAGTCGCCAGGTAGGTCTGATCGCGTTGCACCAGGGGAAGAATTTCTTCGCGTGCTATACGCGCCGGGATGTTCCAGGCCGGATTCAAGACGAGCAATGGGAGGGTTGAGTGCAGCAGAGGGGTTGGCCGGGAGGGTTTGCCGACGACAATCCGCATGGACAGCGTCTCGCGCTCGTTTTCCACCACCTGCAAGGTGAAGGCGGGAATGTTCACCCGAATGTGACGTGATCCAAGTTGCCGGGGGAGCCAACGCCAGCGATCGAGATTGAGCCGCAGCTGCCGGACACGCTCTTCCACCGGCATTTGTAAGGCGCGCCGCGTTGCCTGCCCTATCACGCCATCGACGGCCAGTCCGTGCCGGCGCTGAAAGTGACGTACTGCCTGGACTAAGGCGGCATCAAACATCGTCCGATCTCCAGCCCCGCCAGAGACCAAATCTCCTGAGGCTTCCAGACGCATTTTCAGCAGTAACACCGCGAGACCTCGGTCGCCAGTACGCAACGAGGGACCTTGGGGAAGCCTTGGCCAGCCACCTGTGGCGGCGATGCTGCGGTAGCGTGCTAGCGCCTGGCGGAGTCTGACATAGCCTTGATGTGTGGGGGTGAGCCGTGCCAACACCTCCGGCAGAGGAGTACTGGTATCGGCTTCCCGTAATGCGTGCATTGGCTCCAGGGAAGCTGGCGTGGGGATAGCAGCCATGACGTGTGTTGTGGGGCGCCACCGTCCGCGTGAGAGATGCCGCATGTAGGACAGAACGGCGTCACTAAGGACGAGATCAAAGTCTGCCAAGTGCCTCGTGGCATCCAGCGTAAAAGCCTGCTGGTCTGATTGTATTGTCGACACAAGGGTTTCGAGCAGGCTGAGATGATAGTCTTCGGGGTCGAGTCCCTCGTTACGTGCCTGGCGCAGCATGTCAAGGATGGGAGCAACCTGCGGTGACAGCCCTGTCGCATCACTCCAGAGCGTCGCATGATGGCGTTGTGCATAGAGTTGCGCCAATCGTACCGATTCTGTCAGTGCAATGCCTGCAGCCATGAGGGTCGCAGTGTCCGTACCGTTGGTTACACGTTGCTGAATATACTGTCGGACGGCCTCTAACTGAGTGGCTGCCTGCAGGGGACAGGCACCGCATAGCCAGCTCACCAAGACACCACATAGAAAGTGATGCATCCCGCGTGGCGTTGTTCGCAGAGAGCTCATCGGGTATCAGTCCTTGTGATGGCTTTGGCGCCTTCAACCAGGAGAAACACGACCACTGCGAGGGCAAGAATCTGTCCCCACATGCCCACTGGGAGCGGCGCGGTGCGAAACAGCACGTTCATGGGACGCCAATACGTTAGGACGAGTTGCAAGACGACAATGACCCCAAAGCCCCACAACACCATGGGATTACCCCATAGTCTCTGCGGGTGCATAGCTGATGCCGTCAGATAGCGGGTATTAAACAGATAGAACGCTTCAAAGAACACGAGGGCATTCAGGGCTGTCGTGCGGGCCACGTCCAGAGGCAGGCCGGCATGCAACGCCGAGAAAAACAGGCCAAACGTTCCCGCGGCCATCAGTACCGCGACCACGAGCAGACGTACGACCAAAGGCCGGTTGATCAGCGGCGCATTGGGGGAGCGGGGCGGGCGCGCCATAACGCCCGGCTCAATCAGTTCGAAGGCCAGGGTGAGAGCGAGTGCCACAGTGGTGACCAGATTGATCCACAGAATGTGCAGCGGCAAGATCGGCAGAAGCGTTCCTAGTGCCAAGGCGGCGAGCAACGTCAAACACTCCCCGGCATTGGTCGGCAGGATGAAGAGAATTGTTTTTTTGATATTGTCGAAGACAGTGCGGCCCTCTTCCACTGCCTGTTCAATGCAGGCGAAGTTATCATCCATCAGCACCATATCCGCCGACTCCTTGGCAACATCAGTACCGGTGCGGCCCATCGCTACCCCGATGTCGGCTTGCTTCAGCGCCGGTGCGTCGTTGACCCCATCCCCCGTCATGGCCACGATTTCACCCTGGCGCTGCAGGGACTGCACAAGCCGAAGTTTGTGGCGTGGTGAGACCCGCGCAAAGATATTGATGCGTGCGGCGGTATCATCGAACGCGGTGTCATCCTGGGCATCAATCTCCAGCCCGGTTATGGCATTGCCTTCGTCAAGACCGAGTTGTATGCCGATGGCACGGGCGGTTTCCAGATGATCTCCAGTCAGCATTTTGACCCGGATACCGGCCTGTTGACAGGTCTGGATGGCGCGTATGGCGTCATCTCGTGGTGGATCGATCATGCCGACTAAACCAAGGAAGAGACATTGGTGTACGTCAGCTGCGGTGAGTGACTCCTGCTCCGCCGGGAGGAACTTCATGGCAAGGGCAAGGACACGCAATCCTTCCGCTGCGAGTGTATTCGCTCGGTGTTCCCAGTACTCCGGTCCGAGAATACCATGCTCAGGCCACACGCAGTTGCAGCGTGCCAGAACTTTCTCGGGTGATCCTTTCATATACACCACATTGGGACCGTCTACTGTCCGATGCAAGGTCGCCATGTACTGCTCCTCGGAGCTGAACGGGAGCACGTCGAGGCGAGGCTGATCATGCTGTGGGCTTCCCACATCGGGCGTGCCTTTATGGGCCAAGACCAGCAAAGCGCCTTCGGTGGGATCGCCTTCAATCACCCATTGTCCGTGGTGCTCTACAAGGGTGGCATCATTACAGAGTAAACTCGCACGGAGGAGATCCATAACGACCGGATGTGAAGCGGGGGAGGCAGGTTGGCCCGTCTCGTCGAGAAACGCACCGCGTGGTACATATCCCCCACCCGTAATCGAGAAGCGACCTGCAGCGGTTTCAACCACTGTGACGGTCATGGCATTGCAGGTCAGGGTACCGGTTTTGTCCGTACAAATGACGGTCGTACTTCCCAACGTTTCCACCGCAGGCAATTGCCGAGTGATAGCGTGGCGCGTCACCAGACGCTTGGCGCCGATGGCGAGGGTAATGCTCAAGATGGCAGGAAGCCCTTCCGGAATGGCGGAGACTGCCAGGGCGACTGCCGCCATGAACATCTCCATCAGCGTGTAACCATTCAAGGTGCCAACGAGGACGAGCAATCCGGCCAGCAGCAGGATGGCTATGGTAATCACGTGGCTGAAATGAGCCAGGCGGCGCGTCAATGGGGTCGATAAGGCAGTAACCTCATGGAGCATCCCGGCAATAGCACCAAACTCCGTGTGGTAGCCGGTGGCCACGACAACCCCCAGACCAGAGCCCGTCGTGACCAGTGTGCTACTGAAAGCCATATTCGTGCGATCACCGACAGGGGCATCTTTCACGAGCGCCTCCGTGGCTTTGGCCACCGGGACGGACTCGCCGGTCAACGCGGACTCGTCAATATATACGGTATTCGCCTCGAACAACCGCAGATCGGCAGGGACCTTGTCGCCACCTTGGAGGAATACCACATCCCCAGCTACCAGCTCCTCAGCCGGAAGCACAACTTTCTGCCCCCCGCGACGCACGGTAGCCGTGGGGGTCAGTAGCCGTTTCAGGGCATCAATGGCACGCCCTGCCTTCGATTCTTGCAGATACCCGATGACGGCGTTGGCAAACACGACGCCCAAGATAACACTGGCGTCAAGCCATTCACGCAAGAGCATGGTGATGCCTGCAGTCGCCAACAGGACATAAATAAGTGGGTTATGTAATTGGTGCAATAACAGGACCCAGGCTGATG
>CAJIAL010000337.1_pt1 | contig 24251 bp, 22 predicted proteins | sample 9199091 | NCBI WGS metagenome assembly CAJIAL01 (sample SAMEA7708270, study PRJEB35096) | sediment metagenome | biome: marine neritic benthic zone biome [ENVO:01000025]; feature: sediment [ENVO:00002007]; material: shallow marine sediment [ENVO:03000034] sea grass bed [ENVO_01000059] ... | reverse complement strand
CGTTTGGGGTCCTTGTGCAGTATGCCTGGCTCACGTACCGCCTGCGGCAGCAAGCCACTTGAGCAACTGGAGAAACTCAAGAAGCAACTTCTGCCAGGCTCGACGGAATCGACGACCACCCCGCAACCGACGGAAGAGAAAAAGCCAGCAGCGGCCGATCCCTTGAAAAGCATCACGGGGCTTTTCAAGCGCTAGGTGTGCCGCTGGTTGATGGTAGTGGTCTGCCGGCTGTGATAGAGTTGGCTGTACTTTATTTCAGGTGCAAGGGTGGCTGATTCGAGACATTGACAGCACAAGACACGCAAGGGGGGATCGAGCGATGACGACATACATGTACGTCACTTTGCAAGGGGACAACAGCATCCTACGATTTGTCATGGATCCTGCGACGGGAAAGCTTGATCTGCAAAAGACCCTGCCGGTTGCCGGCGGGCCGGCGCCCCTGGCCTTGTCACCAGATCGGGCGGTCCTCTATGTCGGACGACGCGGAGTCTTTGAGCTCTCGAGTTACCGGATTGATCCGCACAGCGGCGCGCTTGCCCTGATCAATACTGTAGCCCTGCAAGGCGAGCCGTGTTATATGGCCACGGATCGCTCAGGCAGATTTCTGCTCTCCGCTTACTACCAGGCGGGCGGGGCGGCGGTGCATCCGATCGGAGCGGACGGCGCGGCGTATGGTCCACCGATTGCCTGGCTGGAGACCGCGACTGGAGCGCATTGTTTTCAGACCGACCCCTCTAATCGCTTTGCCTTTTTACCGCATATCGCCGGCCGCGGCCCCAATGCCATCTATCAATACCGCTTCGATGCGCACAGCGGACAGATGACACCCAATACGCCGCCCCTCCTGCATCCCGAACGCGAGGATGGGCCACGGCACTACTGCTTTCATCCACACAAAGATCTGCTCTATTTCTCCAACGAACAGGGATGTAGCGTCACGGCGTACCATTTCGACACGTCACGCGGCACCCTCAGCCCGTTGCAGACGGTGGCGACGCTGCCGGCGGATTTCACTGGCAGGAATAGCTGTTCGCAGATTCACATCACCCCCTCCGGTCGGTTTCTCTATGCTCCGAATCGTGGTCATAACAGTATCGCGGGGTTCACGGTCGATGCGGCGAGCGGCGAGCTGACACCGATCCAACACCTTGCCGTCGATCCTGTGCCGCGTGCCTGCGGTATCGATCCGAGCGGCAATTTCCTCTATGTCACCGGGCTAGAATCAGGCCGGATGCTGGCGTACCGCATTGATCAGACAACCGGGAGGTTGTCGCCTCTAGAGACGTATACGATTGGCGAGCGGCCCATGTGGGTGTTGTTCACGGAGTTGGAGGGATAACGCCCGTCAGATTTCAATGCAAACAGCAAGATATCGCATGCTGGGTTACGTGGCAGCCCGCAGTTGCGGCACCACGTCCTGGAAGAACAAGTCCATGGAGCGTTCGACCAGGGCGGGCGACAGACCTCCCCCCACATTGGGTTCGACGATAATCCCCGCCAGGCCGACCGCCTGGTGGATGGCACGTAGGCGGTGCACCACGGAGGCCGGGGTGCCAAACACCACGCGCTCCTGCAACACCTGCGCATAGGTGAGCGTTGCCAACTGCGTGGCACGGGCACTGCGCTCAGCGTTTTCAAAGCGGTGCGTCACACTCCGCAGGTAGCCCTGGCGTAAACGCTCGTAATAGGGCATGACCCCGGCATAGGGGTCAGCTTCGGCTTCCTCCTGGGTGGCGGCGACATAGACAGGTAAACGCAGCCGCACGGCACCCTGGCCAGGGTGCCCGGCATCCTGCCAGGCGGCACGGTAGGCCGCCACCATACTCGTGAGGTCGGAGAGTTGGGTGCCGATCAGCGCCACGAGGAGCGCTAACCCAGCGCTGCCGCTGGCGACAAAGGTTTCGTGGGTGGAGGCGGCCTGGTGGAGCGTCGGATGGGGCTGTTGGTAGGTCTGCGGCAGCACGGCGAGATCTTTACAGGCGTAAAATTTGCCGTCATAGGAAAGCTGGGCTTGTGTCCAGGCCAGACGCATGATCTCCAGGTATTCCTGGAAACGTGCCCGGGGCTCTCCTCATACGGCACGGCATAGCCTTCGTAGGCCCGGGGAAAACTGCTGCGGCCAATCCCCAGCTCCAGGCGTCCCTGGCACAGATGATCGAGCGTGGCGACTTCTTCGGCCAGACGCACGGGATGTCCCAGGGGCAGCAGGAGTACTGCTGTGCCAATGCGCAGCAGCTGGGTCCGCATGGCAATGGCCGTGGCCAGGAGGAGCGGCGCGGAGCCGACAGAAGGCACCAGGGCGGCGCCGCCTGGTGGCGAAAAGTGCCGCTCTGCCAGCCAGACCCCGTCAAAGCCCCAGGCTTCAGCCTGCTGTGCGGTCGTCAGCACCGCTGCCAACGCCTCCTGTTGGGTTTGCCCGGTGTTGTAGTCACTATCGATCATCAAGCCAATATCCATGTCGGTTGTCCTTTGCCCTTCCAGGCCGTTGCAGGAGCTCGGCGTCCACAGTCAGAATGACACGCCCTCCAAGGAGAAAGAGCCCATGCATATCGCTCTCCAGGGAAACACGTTGCCCAGATCACAGGGCGGCGCGTCCAATGAGATCATGTGCCCACGGGGTAAGCATGATCGGAACCACATAACGCTCATAGACGACCTTCTTGTATACCGGTAAGACCCCTTTGTTTTCAAGGGATAATTATCAGTTGATCAACTATATTATCCACGATGCCCAAAACGATGGCGAAAAAGAGAGGCCCACCTGACAGGTTGTCCTCAGGGCTGGCCAATGCGCCCGCTTTGCACCATATGTTCTCCCCCCACGCTGCCTTCGGCTCCGCCATGTCGCCCACTGCAAGAGACCTTTGGTCTAGTGCATGCATCCTACTCTCCCCCTCATAGCAAGCCACTATCTTGGCACGAATATTGCCTATTGTCTGTGGATGTATGCAATGTGCCCTCGTACTGGTACAGTCTGTACCGACACGGTATGCTGCGCGGTGTGGCCTGAGAACGCGCAAGCGGTCCACCCTCCATTGGCACACGGACCTCAGGGCGCAGGCGCCCATGCCGGCATGTTGCGAGTGTCACGTGTATGTATCTCATATGGTCTAATGTAGAACACCTTGCGAATACTACCAATCTCCAGGAGGTGAATAATGCAACTACTGTTTTCCGTCGCTCTCACGCTGTTCCTCGTGGTTGTCTCCCCCTCGCTAATCGTCCAGGGGGCTACGCCTCAGGAGGCGCACAAGACGCTGGGGCAATTGAATATCCCGTTTAACCAGGAAGCATTCCTCAAGAGCGTCAGACAGGGCAGCAACCTGGCCGTCAAGCTCTTTCTGGACGCCGGCATGTCGGCCAATGTGACCGACCGCGCCGGCAAAGCAGTCCTCCTCCTGGCCACGCTCAACAACCAGACGGCAATCGTCCAAACGCTGCTCGCGGCGGGCGCCGACGTCGACGCACACGACAAGGGGGGCGGCTCAGCGCTGCTGCATGCAGCCGCGCAGGGGCACATTGCCACGGTGCAGGTCTTGGTGGCAGCGGGCGCCCAGGTCAATATCCGGGATAAGAAAGAGCGCTCGGCCCTGTTCCACGCTGCGTCCAAGGGCCATGTCGCGGTTGTCCAGGCCCTGCTGGCTGCCAAAGCGAACGCCAATGCAGCGGGTCCCAATGGGGAAACCCCGCTTATGGTGGCTGCAGCTCAGGGCTATGACGCCTTGATACGACCGTTATTAAAGGCTGGCGCCAACGTGGAGGCCAAAGATGCCCGAGGGCAGACGGCCTTGGCACGGGCCACGCAGAAAAACCACGCCTACATCATGCAATTGCTCGAAGAGGCAGCGGCGCAACAGTAAAGACACGGTCTGAGGAACGCCTTGTGCGCGAGGACTTCTTGCTCTCACAACGCGTTCGAGACCATTCTATAGTTCGATGTCTGCCACGGACTCGACGATCACAGTGGGTCGATACGCAAAGCTCTCGACCTGCTCGCGACGCGTGACACCACTCAGCACGAGAATGGTCTCCATACCGCTTTCGATACCGGCGATGATATCGGTATCCATGCGATCACCAATCATCACCGTGTCCTCCGAATGGACCCCGAGTTGCCGCAACGCCGCACGCATCATTAACGGGTTCGGCTTGCCGATAAAATAGGGCTTGACGCCGGTGGCCGCAGTGATCATCGCGGCGACGGCGCCACAGGCCAGCACCACTCCCTGATCCGAGGGGCCAGTGACATCCGGGTTGGTGGCGATGAACCGGCTGCCCGCCGTCACCAAACGGAGTGCCGTGCTGAGCCGTTCAAAACTGTAGGAGACCGTTTCCCCTAAGACAACGTAGTCCGGTGCATGGTCCGTTAGGACGTAGCCCACGTCATGCAGGGCAGTGGTCAACCCCGCTTCCCCTACCACATAGGCAGAACCCTCCGGGCGTTGTTGCTGCAGAAAATGGGCCGTTGCCAGCGCCGAGGTAAAGATCGATTCGGCTGGAATCGTCAGTCCCAGCGCCTGGAGGCGAGCCTGCTGATCACGCGGCGTGAATACCGAGTTGTTCGTCAGCAACAAAAACAAAGCCTTGGCCGCCCGGAGACGGTCAAGGAAGACGGTGGCGCCAGCGATAGCCCGCCGTCCCGTGATCAGCACCCCATCCATATCAATCAGGTAGGCTTTCGGCACAAACCCCTCCTTTCCTGTGGTGAGTGCGTTCCGTTTCTCTGCTAGACTCCATGACAGCGTCCACCGTGCCATGTGGGTCACACACGTATCATGGCATACAAGGCACGATCTGGCAGCAGACAAGCGATACGCAAGTCTATTGGTGCGTATGTTGCGGCCTGCGGTGGCGCGGACGCCATTGTAGAAGCCCGAGGGGAGGAGAAAATATGAGCGAGCACACCGAAGCACTTCTTGCCGCCTACAAGCTAGACGGGCATGGCGGAGGGACGGCCCTGGTCTGGGACGGCATCCATGCTGCAGGGGAGGGCGTCGTATGGGTCCATCTCCACCGCGAGGCGCAGGAAAGCCGCGCCTGGCTCGAGAGCGCCTCGGGCCTGGACCCGATTCTCTGCGAGGCGCTGCTGTCCGAGGAATCACGCCCGCGCTGCGAACCATACGGCAATGGGCTGCTGCTGTGCTTGCGCGGCGTCAACCTCAACCCGAACGCCGATCCCGAAGACATGATTGCCCTGGTCATGTGGGTGGAACCCCACCGTGTGATTTCGGTCCGACGCCGCAAGGTGATGGCTGTGGACGCGATCCGGCAGGCTCTCGATCGCGGGCAAGGCCCCACAACGACGGGTGAGTTCGTCACCAGCGTGGCGGCCGGGTTAGTGGAAAGGATGGGGCCGGTGATTGCGGCCCTCGACGATCGCGTCGACGCCCTGGAAGAAGCCATCATCGAAGGGCAGATGGAAGGGATACGCTTTGAACTCGCGGGCGCGCGGCGGGAGGCGATCGCCTTGCGGCGTTATATTGCGCCACAGCGGGAGGCGATGGCGCGGTTGACAGCGCTCCAGGCCGAGTGGCTCTCCACACGTGACCGGCAACGGGTCCGTGAGGTCACCGACCGTATCACGCGTTACGTGGAGGATCTGGACGCCGCCCGCGAGCGGGCACAGATCGCCCAGGATGAACTCACGAACCGCCTGTCGGAACAGACCAACCGCAACATGTACACGCTTTCCATTGTCGCCGCCATCTTCCTACCCCTGGGGCTGCTCACCGGCTACTTGGGGATCAACGTGGGCGGCATTCCCGGCGAGAAGTGGGAGTGGGCATTCGTCATGGTCGGCGCGCTGCTCATAGCCTTTGCGGTGATCGAGCTCTGGATCTTCCGTCGTCTGAAATGGTTGTAATGTTTGCCGCAGAGAGCAATACGCCTCAGACCATACCCCTTACGCAGTCTCGGGAGGACACCAATGAACATGGACAGATTCTTGCGTCTCAGGATGGGCAGTCTCGTGCTCGCAGTGGTGCTGGTGAGCACTGTATTGTGCGGTGCCGCCAGGGCCCAAGAACCCGCAGCACGGACGACACAGGAGATCTCGCTGGCCCAGGTGAACGACCTCGTGCGACTGCTCGAAGACGACCAGGCTCGGACCGCGTTCCTGCAGCGCCTCAAAGCGTTGCAGCAGCTGCAGGCCGAGGCACCTCCCGCCGAGCCGCCAGCCACTGAGGGGCTGATAGCCGGCGCAGTGCTGGGGTTTCAAACAGCCGTTGACCGCACGCTGGCGACGACGCAGACGCTGTTCAACTGGCTCAGGCGTGCTCCGCAGCATGCCCGCACCCTGGGTACATCGTTGACCAAGCCAGCGACGTACCAGGTGCTGATGCGCAGCCTCCAGCAGCTGGCCTACAGTCTCCTGCCTGCCTTGGTGGCCTTCCTGCTGGTGCGCCGGCTGCTGCGTCCGCTCACCCGTCTGCGTTTGCCATCGCGGCTATGGCCGCTCCTGCAGCGTCTGTGGCAGGCTGTGCTCCAGGTTACCGTCACGGTACTCCCTACGGCGGGGGCGCTCATTGTCGCCCTGGTACTCCTGAGTGCACTCGGAGCAGCACCGCTGTTGCACCAGTCGGTCGGATTTCTGTTCACTGTCGCATTGGTCTACCAACTGCTTGTACAGTCTGTCAGGGTCATCGTGAGCCCAGACACCAGGGAAGCCCGGATGCTGCCCGTCACAGACGAAACGGCCCAGTACGTGTGGATCTGGGTACGCCGCTTCCTGCGCTACGGCATATTCTACGCGGTGGTCATGTTCGGCCTATCGTTCCTCTATGCCGACCCACACGCCTACCAGGGTATCCGGGGCGTATTGTTGTGTGTCTTTCCATCTTTGGCAACCATTTTCGTGGCGCAAATTGCCCGCCAGCGTGTCAGGCCGGCAGCAGTACGCACGGCTGAAGCCGGCGAGAAAGTGGCGCAGACGACGCGACATGTCCTACACGCGCTGTGGCCGTTGCTGACCGTGCTCTATATCTGGGCACTCACGATCTTTATCATCGCGCATGCTGCTGGCGGCGTACGCTACCTGGTCTGGGCATCGGTCAAGACCGGCCTCGTCATCCTCGGACTCTTCATGGGGCTTCGCCTGTTGAACTGGTTACTGGCGTACGTCTTCCGCATTAGCGATCAGGTGCGGCAACGCTATCCCTTACTCGAAGAAAAGGCCAACCGTTATCTCAGACTCCTCGGGGACATCTGCAATGGCGGCCTCGTGCTGCTTGCCACGGGCATCGTGTTGGACGTCTGGGGCGTCCCAACCTCCTGGTTCCTGACCGCGCCGGCGGGTCGACTGTTGCTGACGCGCCTGGTCATCATCGCGCTGGTGGTTGGCATGACCGCTCTCGTCCTGGGCCTCAGTCGGGCCCTGGCTGATTGGCTATTGCAGACAAAAATTGACGCCGAGGGGACGGTGCACGAGCCGAGTGCCAAACGCAAAACCCTGGTACCCCTGGGACATGCCGTGGTGAAAGTGGGGCTCATCTTTCTGGCCGCGCTCATCCTCTTGGAGCAGCTGGGTGTCAATACCGGACCGGTCCTGGCAGGCGTCGGTATTCTGGGCCTTGCCGTAGGGTTTGGCGCCCAATCCCTGGTGAAAGACGTGATTAACGGCCTCTTCATCTTGTTCGAGGACAGTCTTGCGGTGGGGGATGTCGCAAACCTCCGCGGCACAGGGGGACTGGTGGAAAAGATCACCCTGCGTGCCGTCACGCTGCGTGACCTCTCCGGCAATGTACACGTCATTCCGAATAGCTCGATCGACATGGTGACCAACATGACGAAGGAGTATTCACGCTACGTGTTGGATGTGGGGGTCGCCTACCGTGAAGACGTCGATGAGGTGATTGACGTACTAAAGGAAGTGGACGAAGCGATGCGGGCTGATCCGGAATATAGCGAGGATATGCTCGAACCCATTGAAATCCTGGGCCTGGATCGTTTTGCCGATTCGGCCATCGTGGTGCGGGCGCGTCTGAAGACGAAGCCGATCAAGCAGTGGCGTATCGGACGCGAATTCAACCGCCGCATGAAGAAGCTCTTCGATGCACGGGGAATCGAGATTCCGTTTCCCCACCGGACGCTCTACTGGGGCATGCCGAAGCAGGGAGCCCAGGAGGCTATTCACGTGGCGGTGGAGGCAGAATCACTCGTGCGTCGGAAGGACTGAGGGGATGTCTACGGGACGGGCGCGGCACGTGTGACCACCAGGGCGGAACCATGCGGCACGCCGGCAAGGCTCGCATGCATCAGGCCTCTGTCAAAAGGCAGCCGTCAGGCGCACGCCGGGAATCCATCCCCGTGGTCCGCCCTCACCGTTGCGTGTCTCATCGATGTATTGTAGATCCGCTGTCAAGGCGACGTAGCCGTGCAGCACAACCCGCACGTAGACCTCGAAGACTTGCGTATGGTCGATGCCCGTGTTGCCGCCGTTTAGATACGCGTAACCCATGCCAATGTTGTCCTGCGGGCGTCGCCACAGCGTGCCGCTGAGGTTGACGCCCCCGGAGTAGATCGCCTCGAAGTCAATAGCGGCCTCATCGGTTTGCCATCCGAGACGGAGAAAGACGCCAACGATGCCCCCGAGTGCTTGATCAAACGACATTAAGAACGCTGCTCGCGTTTCCTTGCGTGTCCCCGTTGGATCGAGGAATTCCTTGGTCGCACCGACTCCAAGGAGGCGGTACGTGCCCGCACCCAGGGCAGTGCGTACGGTATAGCCAAGCTGCCCACCAAAGAAGTTGAAATTCTTGCCGTCGTCATTTTCGCCGACGTTCATCCACAGGGCCTTGAGTGCAACCTGACCAATGTCCAACTCGAGGGCCACGCCGATGTCATACGACGGCAAGAAGACATTCGGGCCGTTCACGAGAAACGCGTGCATGAACTGGGTGTACTCATCGTTGGAAAAGGCATTGTCGTCAAAGTAGTCTGTGGCATCGATGAGGCCGCCAGACAGTCCCAGTGTGCTCTTCTGCCCCAATGTGAAGACGTGCTTGTACCAGGCGGTGAGCAGATAGTCTCGGTTCCGTCCGTTGAGATCCGTGACGTCGTCCTCCAGGTCAGCGGCCCAGGGAGGAGCGCTAAAGGGGGGCTGGTCGTTCAAGCCATTATCGGCCGCAAAGCCGAACTTGATGAAGAACTCGTCCATGGCCGTGGGCCGCAAGCTGAGCGTAGGTTGAAAGGCCACCGCGCCGCCACCCTCATCGCTTCCCCCGTCGTCATGATCGAGCAGCTGATACTGGTAGGCCCCGGCAAACACCCCACCAATGGAGAGGTTTTCAGTCACGGTATACGCATTGACCAATGACGGGAGTATGACCATGGCGCAACCCGTCGCGAGTGTAGACAGTGTTCGTCGTATCAGCATTATACTCCCCGTGCAAGCCACACCTCGACAAGAACCAGGCCCCAGGCCTGATCTACCCACCAGACGGCGCATGATTCGAGGGACCTATTTTGGAAACACGATTTCGACCCGCCGGTTTTGCTGGCGACCCGTTGCAGAGTCATTTGATGCGATCGGAGAAGCCTCGCCATAGCCGCGAGCCGTGACTCGCTCCGCACCCACACCGTTCTTGACCAAAAAATCCCTTACCGCTTCAGCGCGACGCTGAGAAAGGTCGAAATTGAATGCATCCGATCCCACGTTATCCGTATAGCCCTCGATGAGAGCGGAGCGCTCCGGGTTTTCCCGCATAAAGGTAACGAGAGAGTACAAGTTTTGGAGCGCATCTGACTTTAAATCGGCTTGCCCCGACGCGAACAATACGCTGCCAAGCGTGACCACAGTTCCCCGTGAGGTCTCTTTGGCCTTTAAGGCTCCCAATTGCTCTTGAAGCATGGTGACTTGCTTCGTCGCTTCTTCCTGGCTCGCTCGTGCTTGCTCCGCTTCCCGTCGAGCCTGCTCCACTTCTTGGACACGCGCCTCCCTTAAAACTCGCTCTCGCTCCTTACTCAGACGCCGTTGGTCAGCCTCCGCCTCTTTGTTGTTGGCTTTTGCGCGGGCAATGGCGACGCGTTGCTCGGTCAAATACGATAGGTGCTCAACTTCGGTCGTATTTTTCTCGGCTTGCCAGGCTTGTTCTGCACGGCTCAACACTTGCTTGGCTTCCCGTAAAGCGACCGGCGCGTTTTGCACAACCGCTTGATCTTCTGCAGCCTGATCATAGGTCATACGAGCCCGTTCTAAGGCGATGGGATCCGGTCTCGCGCCACACCCCCAACTCATCGCGCTGCTGAGAATGACAAGGCCAAGCATGGGCAATCGCCATTGATGTCCGGTCTGATTTTTCATAACATTGTCTCCATTCATTTATGCCGTCCAGGAATTATTTTCTTCTGGAAGCACGCGAGATCTCCTCGCGCAGTGACTCGATGCTATCCCGAAGCTCTTCGGCCGCTGCCCGAGCACTGGCCGTCTTCGCTTTGTCCTGGGCAAGCTGGGCTTCCACGAGTGCTTTTTCCGCGAGACGGCGTGCCGTCTCGTATTGTTTGCTTTGCATGGCTTGTTTGGCATTGTCCAGGTTTTCTCGCGCAGTCTGCAGCTCCAGAGCCGCATATTGCGGGGCTTCACTTCGTTCCGCTTCCCGCACAGCGAGCTCCGCCTGCGAGAGTGCTCCGGTCGGCCGTGGCATACTGGCGCAGGCACTGAGGCCCACCAAGCAAACCATCAGAACAATGGCAAGCCATCGATGATTTCGGACGCGTTGAACTACCATGTACGTGCTCCTTCTTCAACTTGATACCGACTCATCTTGCTCAGGTATCGTCGTTACAATGCACTTGCAGCGCATGACGCACCGCGCGGATTCTGCCTGACTTATCGTCAGAGATCAGATTACGTCTATCTTCTTCAGACTCGCTGCCACTAGTTGGGTACTGGGCAAACATCGTGCCATAGCATATGAATACCAGTGGCAGCCAATCGAATGGGACCGTGCCACGCCACATCGGGCAATCCCCTGGGGTTGGATATCATGTTGTTTTAACAAAGAGTTACGCGTCTACCCAGATCAGCCTGCCCATGGTCGAGTGACTGTATTCGATGTCCAGTTGAAGTCGCCATAGAGTTGAGCCTTGCTCTACTCTCATAATGAGTGGGGAGGTGCCCCTTACTCTCATTATGAGAGCAAGCCCGCCTTAGCCATGCGTACAAGCAGTAGAATACACGAGACATAGTCAAGCGCAGCGACTTTGGGGGTGACCATAGCTCTGTGCTTGTATAAAGAGTGGGGAGGTGCTGAAGCTGGTCTAGCTGAGAGGCTATCCGATTTTGGCCATCGAGAAAAACGGTCGGTTTCACTGGAAACGGACATCGGGCTACTACGAGGAGGCCCACGCCAAGAATGCCTTTTCGCGGTATAAACGGACGTTTGGCGGCGACTTGCAGGTGAAGCGGGATGAAGCCCAACAACGAGAAGCCTTGCTTGGTTGCGTGTTACTCAATCGACTGCGGGCATTGGGTCAGCCGCAATCGTATCGGGTCAATTGACCGCTGCATTCAAGGGGGCGTTCCTGTTCCTGTTCGATTCATGCAACAATACCATGGAGCCCCTGAATCCGGGTATTATGCAAGGAAGACGTGTATTCTAAACGCGTTTGCCTTGACAACATATCGTGTTGTCGTGTTCAGGAAGCATGCGAACACGACGTTGACATATCTAGGGTAAACAGGTTGTCGTATCTCGCGACAGCCATGAGATAGTGGAAGTTGACACCCCATAGAGAGCTAGGACAAACGTGAGTACTGCATTAAGCTTTGACGCGTTTATTTGGTGTGGTATTGGGCTCTGTGTCGTACAGTCGGCTATGTTCTCGGGGCTCAATCTGGCCCTGTTCGGACTCAGCAAACTCCGGCTGGAGATCGAGGTGGCAACCGGGAATCGCGCTGCAGCAAAACTTCTAGCGCTGCGCGAAGACGCGCACTTCTTGCTGACCACCGTGCTCTGGGGCAACGTCGGGATCAATGTCCTGCTGACCTTGCTGTCCAATACAGTTCTGGCGGGTATCGGTGCCTTTCTGTTTTCGACGGTGGTGATCACCTTTGCGGGGGAAATCTTCCCGCAGGCATATTTCTCGCGGCACGCCCTGCGCATGGCCGCACTCCTCAGCCCCGTCCTTAAGGGCTATCAACTCCTCCTCTACCCCGTGGCCAAACCCTCCGCTCTGGTGCTCGATTGGTGGCTGGGGGCCGAAAGCATCCAGTATTTCCGGGAGCACGGGCTGCGCGAAATGATCAAAAAGCACATCGATGCCGATGCCTCGGACGTCGATCGGTTAGAGGGCATCGGGGCGCTGAACTTCCTGGCGCTCGACGATCTCGGCGTGGAGCAGGAAGGGGAGACGATTGATCCGCGCAGTGTCATTGCGTTGCCGGGCGACGGCGCCCGACTGCACTTCCCCGCCTTTGTTTCGTCCGCCACCGATCCTTTTTTGCAACAGATCAATGCCTCAGGGAAAAAATGGGTCATACTGACGGACCCAGCCGGGGACCCGCAGCTGGTGATGGATGCGGATGGCTTTCTGCGGGAGGTCTGGTTTGGGCGCACGCTTCCCGACCCCTCTGCCTTTTGCCATCGCCCAATTATCGTGCGTGATACCCGTACGCGTCTCGGCCATGTCATCGGGCAGTTGCAGTCCTCCCCGTGGGGGCCGGAGCGCGACGTGATCGACCGCGACATCATTCTCGTCTGGGGACAAACACGACGCGTCATCACGGGGGCGGATATTTTAGGGTTTCTTTTACGGGGGATTACCCCCCCACGCCGTGGCCACAGGACATGACAAATGTGCCCTGGGTCGTTCATGGTAACCGTTGTGGGAGGTTGGCTATCTCCCTGCGGAGGATTACGAAGGCATCTGGCGAGTGACGGAAGGGAGGAGACATCCATGATCAAAGTGACCCTAAGCGAACTGGAACGTCGTCGCTCAGGTGTCATGAGTCCATCTCTTTCCCGACGGAGGTCCGATAATAGATGACGCGACGCACCACCACCAGTCGTCCGAGCAGTGCTGGGCTTGGCACCTTTGCCGGGGTGTTCACCCCGAGTGTGTTGACCATCCTTGGTCTCGTCCTGTTCCGCCGTCTCGGCTATATCGTGGGGGGCGCCGGTATCCTGCCGACCCTGCTCATCTTGGCGATCGCTACGAGCATCTCGATGCTGACCAGTCTGTCGCTGGCAGCCATCGCCACCAACATGCGGGTCAAGGGCGGCGGCGACTACTACGTGATCTCCCGCAGTCTGGGGGTGGAGTTTGGCGCCGCGATCGGTATCGTGCTCTACCTGGCCCAGGCGATCTCCATCGCCTTCTATTGCATCGGGCTGGGTGAAGCCGTGGCCGCATTTGTCCCGCGAGGCTGGCTGGCCGCCCCCAGGGTGATCGCTGCGGCGGCCGTGCTCGTGCTCTGCGGTTTCGCCTGGGCCGGGGCGGATGTGGCCATACGGTTTCAGTATGTGGTCGGCGCGGCGATCGGCGTGGCGTTGCTCTCGTTCTTTCTGGGTGGCTTCCAGGACTTCTCACCAGCGCACCTGAACCGTAATCTGCACGCAGGCATCGCAGACGGCCCCAGCTTCTGGGTCCTGTTCGCCATCTTTTTTCCTGCTGTGACGGGCTTCACTCAGGGGGTGAGCCTGTCGGGGGAGCTCGCAGAACCCGGTCGCAGTCTGCCCCTTGGCACCTTCCTGGCCGTGGGAGTCTCAACCCTGGTGTACATTGCCGCTATCCTCCTGTTCGGCGCTGCCCTCCCCGCTGCAGCGCTTTTTAGCGACTACGACAGCATGAGCCGCATGGCGTGGCTGCCCGTGCTCATTCCGGTCGGTCTGATCGCCGCCACGTTGTCCTCCGCCCTCACCTCGTTTCTCGGTGCCCCACGCATCCTGCACGCCCTGGCCGCCGACCGCGTGGTGCCGCTGTTACAGCCGTTCGCGGTGGCACACGGGCCACACCACAACCCGCGCCGTGGGGTCCTGCTGTCGCTGGCGATCGCGCTGGTCTGTGTGGCCCTCGGAGGCATCAACGTCATCGCCCCGATTATCTCGATGTTTTTCCTGATCTCCTACGGATTACTGAACTACGCCACGGCATTCGAAGCCCGCGCCAACAGTCCCTGGTTTCGCCCCCGCTTCCGGTGGTTCCACTGGCGTGTCAGTCTGCTCGGTGCCCTTGGGTGCCTCGGCGTCATGCTCATGATCAACCCCTGGGCCAGCGCCGTGGCGCTTGCGGTCGTCTTTGCGATCTATCAATACATCGATCAGTTGAACCCGCCGGAACGCTGGGCCGACAGCAAGCGCGATCACTACTTCCAGCGCCTGCGCGGCAACCTGCTCGCGCTCGCCCACCAACCCGAGCACCCGCGCAACTGGCGGCCCCGTCTGCTGGTCTTCACGGCCCATCGGGAACGCCGTGCCCCCCTCGTACGCTTTGCCTCGTGGATCGAGGGTGGGGCTGGACTCACCACCGTGGTGCACCTGCTTGCGGGGTCCGGTGAGATGCTGCACCGGCATCGCCAGGAGGCTGAGGACGCGTTGCAACGCGACCTCGACGAGCACGGGCTCGAGGCCTTTGCCCTCGTCGTCGCCACCCCCGATCTCGTCGTGGGGACGCAGACGCTGATCCAGGCCCATACGATTGGCCCGCTGCGGGCCAATACCGTGCTGGCGAACTGGTTGGAGTCCGACGAGACGGCACCATCTGCAAGTGAGGCAGCAAACCACGCCCAGATTGCAACCTATACCCGGCAGCTCAGGGCCATCATGCGGCTGGGCGTCAACGTCATCGTGCTGGTTGCCCAGGCAGACGCCTGGGCGCGACTCGAACAGGTGCCGGCCACGCACAGGCGCATCGATCTCTGGTGGCAAGACGATGCCAGCAGCCGCTTGATGCTCCTACTGGCCTATCTGATGACGCGTACCCCGGAGTGGGACGGCGCCCGCATCCGACTGCTCAGCGAGGCCGATCCCTGGAGCCACATGCGTGAGGAGGTGTCCCTTGAGCAAACACTCGCCGCCTTCCGTATCGACGCCGAGGCCGCGCTCATGCCCACCTGGAGCCGTGAGGCACTGGTCGAGGCGAGCCGTGACGCGAGCCTGGCGCTGATCCCGATGCGGATCGGGCCCCAGGGCGTGTCCGACCCTTTCGGCCAGCCGGTCCATGACCTCGTCCCGGACGGCCCGGTCGTGGCGCTGGTAATCGCCGCCGAGGATATCGACCTGGAGGCCGAGCCGGACGCAGGCCCTGCGGCTGACGTCGCGGACGCCGCGGATGCACTGAGCGCGGCGGAGGCGCAGGCCCAGGAAGTCACGCGGCAGCTGCAGGAGGCACGCCAGGCAGTGCACACGATGCAAGAACAGCTGACGCACACGCAGGCGGCGTTCGCACAGTTCGAGCGTGAGGGCACCGTAGAGCCGGAAGCACACGCAGCATTGGCTACGGCCGCCGCTGCCGCCCAGGCTGACCTGGATCAGGCTCTCGGTGTCGTCGAGCAGCTCACCGCCAGCGCTGCCAACGCGCAACGGGAGGTCGCGGCCGCCGCGAAGCATCTCGCCCATCTGCGGGGCCAGCCGACCACCACAGAGGGGTAGAGAAGGAGGACAGCCCAGGGTCTGGCGGCAACACTAGAGCCCTCCGGGAGCGGTGCCTGGAACCCTGATTCCCGCTCCAGAGGCCTCTCCCGACATCCTGATCACCGCCATGCACTTTGCCCCAGAGCACAATGCCGAGCGCCAGATCACCGGTCTCGATGCCTTCCTGAGGGAGGTGCCCAGCGATGGTGTGCTATCGCTCAACATTACACCCCCGCATGGGCAGCTCGTCCGAAGCCGGCAGAAGACGTGGAGGGAAAATGCAGACTTCTCGGACAGACTCTGAGACATCTCTGGCATAAAATTTGCTTGTTTAGCACCCCCAATGGGTAATGGTGAATCCAAGGAAGGAAGCGCACGACGGAGGAGATGACACGATGGAAGATACGGTGACGGACTCCCTAGTCCCCATGGCTTTGCGCTTGTCACGGCGTCGGGTGTGCCAGCTGGGGCTTGCGGCCTTGTTGACGGCGGTGGTGCCACGTGTCGCATACACGCATCAACAACGGCCCTCAGAACCCGAGCGATGTCTCGATCTCTATAACACCCACACCGACGAACGTCTCAAAGCGGTGTATTGGGCCAACGGGAACTATATACCGGAAGCATTGGCCCAGACGAATCAGTTGCTGCGGGATCATCGGACGAACGAGGTGATATCCATCGCCCCGGGCCTGCTCGATTTTCTCCAGGTGATTGGGAAAATGGTTGCAGCGCGATCCCCGTTCCACATTATCTCCGGGTATCGCTCGCCAGCGACCAATGCCTTGCTGCGCACCCGGAGCACAGCGGTCGCAAAGGACAGTCGGCATATGTCTGGCCAGGCCGTTGATTTCTATCTACCCGGGTGCGATCTTGGCAGGGTTCGCCGCGCTGCGGTCGAGGCGCGTCGCGGTGGGGTGGGGTACTACCCTCGTTCCAACTTTATACATGTGGATACGGGACGCGTGCGCGCCTGGGGGCCCTCTCAGCACAAAGGCGCCTAGTGCTGCGCACCGCAATTGCCCCGCCAGTTTGGCGGGGGTGTTTTCCTTGCTATCACAGGTGATGCTCCGTGCGATAACCGTGGAAGGACTTCTGCCCAGCTGTACTAGCGTGTATAACGACCACACTCTTGCAGTACGTCTTCTTCCGCTTGTGATACGCCGTACTAGACTCATACAACGAACGCGCTCTGGCGCGCACACCTCATCCGCTTGTTGCGCGTCATTGAGCACGACGCGGGGCGAGATATGGACGTCGAGGAGAGGCCCGTACTTGCCCATTGATATCCCTTTCTCTGTGGAGCTACACTCAGCATGAACCGAAAAATTATGATGTGCGTGGCGGTCGTCAGCTGTGCCTACTTGTTCCTTGCACAGATGAGCGCGCACGCCGATGCACCAGCGTTTCAGCTCCGTTTTTCCGAAGAACCCAATGCCCCCATGATTCTGCCGCAACAGATTCACCATTCCGAGAGTGTGAAGGAGATCAATCCGCAAACAAACGTCAAGAAATGGTTCAAACAACACGCATGGAAAGGCGCCTATCCCCCCTTTGCCGGGCTCAACGGACGGTTGTGGTTTGCCGGACCACCGGGCCAACGCTATTTACGCATCCACGCGCAGGATGACTATTTTATCTTTGCCCATCAGCTCGACTCACCCGCAAATCTCCACAATCACCCCATCTTCGAGATTGTGTGGGTGGTCGATACCTTCCCACACAACGCCTCCATGGGCCTCTACAACCGGCATGACCGGGCCGTGGTAGTCGTGCTGTCTTTTGGCGACAAAGTGTCTGGCAATCTGAAAAACGTGCCGCGTGGCTTGGCGTTTTATTGGGGCGAGAACGATGAGGTGGGGCGATCCTATACCTGCATTACTCCCGAAGGCGCGCCATCTGGTCACCAGCAAGCTTGCACCTACCCGCATGTCAAATATATCCCCCTGCAGCGGGGCGAGAGCGGGAGGGTCAAACTCAATCGGGTCAATCTCGTCGAGACGTTCACCACCCATTTTCCCGACTACGTCCAACAACACGGTATGCCGCCGCTCACGGCCATTGCCATTGAAGCGCGGTCGAACCTCACGCAGAGTAAAGCTGCAGCCAAACTGTACTCCCTTGCCCTGTATGCGCAACCGTAAACGAGGGCGGCGGCATTTGCGGTGCACAGCCACCTCAGGCTCACCCTCACGGCACGACAGATATCGCGTAGAGAGAGTTCCGCTCGGCCGCGTTTACGGGGGGTACGTACCTCCGAGGTGTCATGTTCCCGGTTGTGCCCTATTTCATCATGTCTTCTTCGTTCACGGCTTTGCCATTTTCGGTTGTCCTCGCAGGCCTGAGCCTGAGCATCGTGGGGACAATTATCGCCATGTTGTCCGGCATTTCCATGAAGCAGAAAAATCATGGAAATGGTGGTGTCAGGACTGGCCGCAGCAGGCTTGTCCTATGGATTTTGCTCCCTGATGCGGTCGGTCTTTGGCCTTGGGGGAGTGCAGTAAACGGGATGATTGAAACAGCAATGGCCATGCGTGCAGCGTGGAGGGCATCGTGTGGTCAACCAAACAGAGAGGAGGTGTTACATGCGGCGCATCACGATGCTGCTGCTGACAGTCCTGGTGGGGGGTGTGAGCTCTCTGTGCGCAGACGAAGTCTTCTTGACCAATGGCGACCGCCTCAGCGGCACGATCACGCAACTGGTCGATGGGAAGCTGACGGTTGCCACGACGCTTGCAGGCGACATCACCGTGGACGTCACGAGTGTCCGCACGTTATCGACCGCGGCGCCCGTGATCATGCGCTTCCGCGATGGCACGACCGTCACCGGTCTGGCCCAGGACGCTGATGCCGGACAGATTCGCCTTACCGACGAAAGCGGCCAGGTCCTCCGCATACTCGCGTTGACCGACGTGGCAACGCTGCATCCGCCCCAACCTCCTACCGTGTGGTCGGGCAACGCCCGCGCCGGGTTTACGCTCACGCGCGGGAATAGTGAGACCGAGGCGGCCAATCTCGGCCTGGGCCTACAACGCCGCAGCCAGCGGGACCGTACCACGTTTGAGGGTGAGTATCTGTTCGGACGGCAAGAAGACCCGGATACCGGCAAACGGAGCACCACGCAGGACCAATGGTTCGGGGCGCTGAAATACGACTATTTTCTCACCAAGAAGCTGTATCTCTACGGTGCGCTGCGGGTCGAGCAAGATCAGGTCGCCGATCTCGATCTGCGGCTTATTGTCGGCTCGGGGCTTGGCTACCAGTGGTTTGAGCGGCCGGACTTCCATCTGTTCACAGAAGCCGGTGTGTCCTGGCTGCGGGAAGAATTCGACGGCGGTGAGACGAACAATATCGCCTCGCTGCGCGTGGCCTATCACGTTGATAAGCACTTCAACAAACGCATTATGATATTCCACGACGTGGAGGCGTATCCAGCTTTCGATGACGTGAGCGATGTGTTTCTGACGGCGCAGGCAGGGACGCGTGTTTCGCTGACGAAGGCGATGTTTTTGGAGGCCAAAGTCGGGGTGACGCACGACACCACCCCAGCAGAGGATGCCGAAAAGACAGATTTTGCCACGATCCTCAGCGCTGGGGTGACGTTTTAATGCAAGGCAAATCCTGAAAAGCCAAGAAAACCACCGAGCAGACCTGCACCGGGAAGCGCTGCGATCTGTAGAGGGACTCAGCCCCGTGACACCGGTCGGGATAGTAACGTTCGTCTCCGGGGCCACCGTTGGCCGGAAGCCAACGGTGGCGGCCAATAATACAGCCGCGCTCAGCACTTGGGGGGAAAATGCTGAGGCCCTCGGGTCTTAGACCGACTATTGCGAGGCTGGACGGAGGGTAATGGCCGTTCGACGGTTCTGAGCCCGGCCCGCTTTGGTGGTGTTTGGAGCCACGGGCTCGGCTTCGCCTTTCCATGCGAGATCAACACGCTCTCCGGCAATGCCGTTGGCTTGCAGATACTGCGCCACGGCTTCGGCCCGCTTCCTGGACAACTGGAGGTTATACTGCTCGGGTCCTAGCGAGTCCGTGTAGCCGACCACTTCTGCGTTCAGCCAGGTATCCCGTTGCAGGATCGTGACGATCTTGCCTAACTCCTTCATGCCCTCGTCTTTCAAGGTCGCTTTGTTGACATCGAACAGCACACCGCTTAACAGGACCTGGCGACTGACAATCGTCACCGTCCCGGTGGCCGTATCGATGCCGCCGCGCCCGTCCTCGACGTCGAGCCTGACGGTGTAATTACCAGGGCGCGTATACTGGTGCATACCGACACCGGACGAGGAATCGGCGGACGTCCCATCGCCGAAATTCCACCGATACGTCAGGCTGTCACCATCCGGGTCCGTCGAGTCTGCGGCCTGGAAGGTCAACAGGCTATTGAGATCGCCCTCAGCAGGTAGAAGTAGTTTGGCAATGGGAGGCTGATTCGCCGGCGGTGGTGCCTGAACTACGACCCGTTTGACGGCCAGCGCCTGGGCGTCGGCCACAAGCGTCTGTGCCATAGCCATAGCCTTAGAGTCCTGGCAGGCATAGAACGTGCCGCGGGCCAGCTGATAGCGTTTTTCTAGTTCGGCATAGTCGTCCGGGAAGCGTTCGTGCGCCCCCGTTGACTTAGCGGCTTGCAGCTCCCTGTTCGCGTTATGGATCTCTGTGAGTGCCGGGGGGTCTTGCACCGCACACCCTACAGCAAACAGCCCTGCACAAGCCACCAGGCTGACCCAGCGCATGTAGCCCTCGATTCCATGATGGACCATACTATCCTCTCCTCTGTGTGGGGTTATTCCATGGCAACCCATGACGCAACAACGTAACGTATCACAGATTAAGCAAAGAACGTGCCAAAGATTGAGCGGAGTGCCTTCTACGCCATTGCGCCTCTCAGCCTATTCCCCTCTGTACCCGATGCTCGCTGTGCCACGGGAGATGCGGCGACCCCGCACGTCCAGTGCACGCAGGGAAAGGTCTATGGTGTCTCGCCATGCTTTCGTATGGAGTGTTTTGGAGAAATGATGCAGCATGCCTCTAACCGTGTTATGGTGGATGTTCTCGCCCACGACAAAGAGGCAGGGGGGACGTTCTTCTCATAATGAGAGCCTCGACGCCGATGAGAAGCGTTGCTTTCTCACTATGAGAAAATCTCGCATCTATCCCCACAGGTTGAGGATGACGGTCTGCATGCACTGCGCGCCCGATAGGCTTTACATGTACTGTGCGCACGTAGGTCATGCAGAGCCCATGGATATTTTTCTAGTGCATACAAACATTGCGGCATAGTTTTTGCCTTATAGTCAGTGAAAGGAGGGGCAAGGATGGTCGAGCAAGACTCCTTGCAACGGGTATCGACAGGGGTTTCGGGATTGGACGAAATCCTCAGTGGAGGCCTCATTCCCGGACGCACGTACCTCGTCCGCGGCGGTCCTGGGACCGGCAAGACGACCCTTGGCCTACATTTTTTAACCGATGGCGCCAGGAAGGCAGAACCGGTACTCTTTATCACCTTGGGGGAGTCTGAAGCGCAGCTCCGCCAGAACGCGCGCCCCCTCGGCTTTGACTTGCAGGGCGTCAGCATACTGGATCTGAGTCCGGGAGAAGAGTTCTTCGCTGAAGCGGAGAGCTACGACATTTTCTCTCCAGCGGAGGTCGAACGCGAATCGATGACCCAGCAAATAATCCAGGAGGTGGAGCGGCTTAAGCCGCTCAGGGTCTTTATTGATTCTATGACCCAGTTTCGCTACCTCAGTACTGATGCGTTCCAATTTCGTCGACAAACGCTTTCGTTTCTGCGTTTTCTGGTCAATCGGGAGTGTACGGTCATCCTGACCTCTGATACCAGCCCGGACGCCCCGGACGATGACCTCCGGTTTATGAGCGATGGGAGTATGATTCTCGACCTGAATCCGGAAGGTCGCTCCCTCAGCATGAGTAAGTTTCGTGGTTCCGGCTACCGGACGGGGGAACATTCTTTTCGGCTCGACTCCCAAGGCATGACAGTGTTTCCGCGTCTAGTACCGGAACGGCTGCATCATGATTTTGTCGCCGCGCCGCTGTCCTCGGGCATCCCGGAACTCGATGAACTCCTCCATGGTGGCCTGGAACAGGCCACAGCCACGATCATTACTGGCCCGAGTGGCGCAGGGAAGACTTCCTTAGGCCTGCAATTTATTAAGGAGGCGGCTGGGCGCGGGGAACGTTCGATAGTCTATACCTTCGAGGAAGGCATGGATACTCTCGTCAACCGCTGCGAGCACATCAATATCCCTGTGCGTGCCATGATAGAGCGCAGCACGCTGTCGGTGGTCCAGATTGAACCGTTACGGTATACACCCGACGAGTTCGCGCGGCTCGTGCGTCACGAAGTTGAGGAGAATCAGCGACGCTTGGTGATGCTCGATAGCATCGCCGGTTATGGCCTCTCGATGCAGGGGAGAGATCTTGCCTCCCATGTGCATGCGCTGAGTATGTACCTCAAGAGCAGAGGTGTAACGGTCTTGCTGATTAACGAAGTTGAGAATGTTACCGGCGAATTTCGTGCCACGGGCGACAAGGTCAGCTACCTGGCCGATAATGTCCTCTTCCTGCGCTACTTTGAGATGAACGGTGAACTGCGCAAAGCGATCGGGGTGCTCAAAAAACGGGCAGGGAGTTTCGAAAAGACCCTGCGAGAGTTGGAGATCACAGTCTACGGCCTCAAGATCGGCAAGCCCTTAACCGGTCTGCGTGGAATTCTCAGTGGTACACCAGAGTGGGTCGAACCGGGGAAGACAGCACCATGGAGGGCAGACCCATAATCCTTGCGCTCGATCGCAATCGCCGGAATTTGGAACTCCTCACGCACTTTCTGCAGCGGGAAGGGTACCGGGTCCTGACTGCCTCGACGCTGGAGGAATGTGACCAGGTACTGGCCCAGAATCCGACGATTGCCTTGGCTCTGGTCGGCTTAGCCGGTTTTGGCCGGCAGATTTGGACACGCTGCGACACCTTAGATCGGGCCTCCATTCCGTTTCTGGTGATTGCCCCTCCAGAGGCGGCCGCAGTGCGCCAAGCCAGCCTGCACCGAGGAGCCCGAGGTTTACTTGTCAAACCAGTAGCAATCAGAGAGTTGCGGGCACTGATACGCCATCTCGTGGAGACCTGAATATGGATCGGATACTCCTGCTCTTGGAGCATCCAACCAATCGCCGTCTGCTTGAGGAATGCCTGGCGCAGCATTATCAGGTGGCAACCGAGACTGGCCAGGCACCGGAAAGCTCTTTCGATCTCGTGATTCTTGATGGACCAGCGCTCGAACGGCTCTCGCAGGATGTGGTGGGATGGAAACGGGTGGCAGAACCCGTCTTTCTCCCTCTCCTGCTCCTGATGCCTCGTCAACACACGAGCATGGTTACACGTCACTTGTTGCACACCGTGGACGAACTGCTCTTGACGCCCGTTGATCGCGCCGAACTGCGGGCGCGGGTGGAAACCCTCCTGCGAACGCGCCGGCAGTCTCTCGCGTTAAAAAGCCGCAATGATGAGCTTGAGGCTTTTATCGAGGCACGTCGCGCCTTTGAGCGGATGAAAGATGAGTTCATCGCCATGGCCAGTCATGAATTGCGTGCCCCCCTGACGTCCATCACGCTGTATGCGAACATGCTGGTCGATGGCGAAGCAGGCAAGCTCTCAGAGGAGCAGCAACGCTTTGTGCGTATTGTCAGTAGCAACGCAGACCGCCTCAACAGGTTGGTCAATGATCTCCTTGATGTCTCGCGTCTTGCCTCCGGCCGGCTGCAACTCACGATGCGCACGGTCGATCTCAAGGCAACGGTCAAGCAAGTCTGCACAGAGCTGGAGGCCGCCGGGGACAGCAAACGCATCAAGACGGTTGCGACGCTCCCACCGCAACCTATATGCGTATGCGTCAAAGCAGATCAGGATCGCCTCGTCCAGATTCTGGCCAACTTGCTGAGTAATGCCTACAAGTACTCCCCAGAGGAGAGCACAGTGACGGTGCAAGTTCACACCCATGAAGAATGGGCCCAGGTGGATGTGATCGATCAAGGGATGGGCATAGCCGCACTGGATCAGTCCCAGCTCTTCACCAAGTTTTTCCGTACGGAAGAGGCAAAACGCCAGGGTATTGGCGGCACCGGGCTTGGGCTGTACATTACGCGTGCACTCGTCGAGATGCAAGACGGGCAGATATGGGTCACAAGTCGTCAGGGAGAGGGCAGCACGTTTTCGTTCACCCTCCCTCTCGCCCTATGACCTATGGTGGTGGGCACGCAGTAGGAGGGTCTCGTGAAAATCTTGATTGCCGATGACGATCCCGATATTACCCAGGGGTTGCAATTTTTGTTGCAAAAACGCGGCCACCAGGTGGCAATAGCGCACAATGGGGATGTCGCGTTGACACAGGCCGCAGCGATGCGCCCGGATGTGATCTTCCTGGATGTGAATATGCCTGGCAAGACTGGCTTCCAAGTCTGCGAGATGCTGCGAGCTCAGCCGCTCTTTCGCGATCTTCCGATTTATATGCTGACCGGCCAGGATCATGACCTGGCCCATGAGGCTGGACGAGTCACAGGGGCAACGGACTACCTTATCAAGCCCTTTACGCCGAGCCGTCTGCTCGAGATTCTTGCCTTGCTACCTCCCCGCCCATCCTCTGCGAACAAGTAAGGCAACCCTATG
>CAJIAL010000068.1_pt1 | contig 24402 bp, 21 predicted proteins | sample 9199091 | NCBI WGS metagenome assembly CAJIAL01 (sample SAMEA7708270, study PRJEB35096) | sediment metagenome | biome: marine neritic benthic zone biome [ENVO:01000025]; feature: sediment [ENVO:00002007]; material: shallow marine sediment [ENVO:03000034] sea grass bed [ENVO_01000059] ... | reverse complement strand
TTTCATCGGCAATGAGCGTGTCGTCGTGCCACAGCGGCACCCCATCCGTGCGCCAATAACAGGCCAAGGCCCAACGCGGCAAGCTCTCGTCTGGATACCACTTGCCCTGTCCGTAGTGTAACAATCCACCGGGCGCAAAGCGCGCCTTCAACCGTTGGAGGAGCTCGGCTGCCCGTTGACGCTTGGTTGGTCCCACGGCGGCGGTGTTCCACTCCTCTCCTTCCATGTCATCGATCGACACAAACGTCGGCTCGCCGCCCATCGTCAAGCGCACGTCCCCAGCTTCGAGGGCAGCATCGACGTGCTGCCCTAACGTCTCGATCTCCTGCCATTGGTCGTCGGTATACGGTTTGGTGACCCGTGGGTCTTCGTGTATGCGGGTGACGGACATGGCGACGTCAAATTCGACGTTGCATGGGCCGACCGTCCCAGTAATGGGCGCGGCGCTGGAGGCCTGCGGCGTACACGCGAGAGGAATATGGCCCTCCCCGGCGAGCAGGCCTGAGGTGGGATCGAGGCCCACCCAACCGGCACCGGGCAAATAGACCTCCGTCCAGGCGTGCAGATCCGTAAAGTCTTGCTCCGGTCCCTCAGGCCCATCGAGCGGCTTTTCATCCACTGTCAGCTGGATGAGGTACCCGGATGCAAAGCGTGCTGCCAGGCCCACATGCCGCAGAATCTGTGCCAGGAGCCAGGCGCTGTCCCGACACGAGCCACGGCGCAGGCTGAGGGTCTCTTCGCAGCTCTGGATGCCGGGATCCAGACGCACGATATAGTCAACCTCCTGACGAACCCGCCGATTGAGCCCAACGAGAAAATCCTCCGTCCTGGTCTTCTCACGGCTGACGCCAGCCAGGAAACGGCGCAGCTGCGGACCGGCCGGCTCCACCTCCAAAAAGGGCCGCAACTCGTGTTCCAACCAGGGTTCATAGCGGAAGGGAACTGTCATTGCTGACGGTTCGAGGAAGAAATCAAAGGGATTGATCACGGTCATATCGGCGATGAGGTCAACCTCGATCTCGAAGCGCCGCGTTGTTTCAGGAAAGGTCAGCCGCGCCAGGTAATTACTCTGGGGATCCTGTTGCCAGTTGAGGAAGTGTGTAGACGGCGTGACGGTGAGCGCATAGCTGAGGATTGGGGTGCGACAATGCGGTGCCGGGCGGAGTCGGACGATCTGCGGCGACAAGTGCACGGAGCGGTCATAGCGATAGGTTGTTTTGTGGTTTAGCGCCACGCGAATCGCCATCCTGCAGTCCTCCCTCTGCCCTGATGCGGATGTTATTGCGACTGACGCGCTGCGAATTCGCCTAAGGGGTGCAACGCAAAAAACGTGTCGGAAATCGCGTCATCAACGTGATTCAGCTTCAATTGAAAGGCGTCGAGGAATTCGTGGAGCCCACTTGTGATGATCTCCCGGATGTGCGCATAGTTCAATTCCGAGCACACCCGTCCCAAGCGCTGCTCCGCGACATTGGCAAACGTCCCCGCAGACGAGCCGGTAATGGCTTGTACCGACTTTTCTGCCTCGAGCACACAGTAATGCATTGCCCGGGGAAACTCGCGATCCAGCATCAAAAAATCGGCGACATGTTCTGGCGCAATGCGCCCGAAACGCTTGCGGTACATCTCAAAGGCACTGGCGGACTTGAGCACTGCCGCCCATTGAATGTCATCCACCGGCGAGCCGACATGGGACGGTGACGGCAATAAAAGAAAATATTTCACATCAAGAATGCGGGAGGTCTTATCGGCGCGCTCAAGCAACTGACCCAGTCGGCCGAAATGCCAGCCTTCGCCATGCGACATAGTCATGTCGGTAATGCCGGTTAAGAGGAGGCAGGCGTTCTTGACCTCCGAGAAAAACGCGTGCGGAGCATCCATAATCTGTTTCCGTGCCGCCGCGTCCCGGACCATCAAATAAAACGTATTGATCTGCTCCCACATTTCTGACGAGATGATATCGCGCACCGAACGCGCATTGTCGCGCGCCTGGCGCAAGCAGGAGACGATCGAATTGGGGTTCTCCCTATCCGACGTCAAAAAATCTACCACATCGTTACGTGTGGCCTCGCCGTAGCGCTCGGCAAATATCTGCCGGTCTCCCGTGGTGTCCACCAGGGGTTGCCATTGCTCGGTAGTCCCCACCGCGAGATCGAGCATCAGGTGCAGGTTGACATCGATAAAGCGAGCCACATTCTCGGCACGCTCAATGTATCGATTCATCCAGTAGACAGAGTCTGCCACACGGCTTAACATGTCGGTTACTCTCCGGCTAATACCCAGGTGTCCTTGCTCCCCCCGCCTTGCGACGAATTGACCACCAAGGACCCTTCCAGCAGGGCGACCCGCGTCAGCCCTCCCGGCAACACATACGGCTCCGCCGCACCATACAAGACATAGGGCCGTAAGTCGACGTGGCGCCCTTCAAAATGTCCATCCACCATGATCGGGGTACGGGATAACGCCAGGGTGGGCTGCGCGATGTATTTCCGTGGCTCGGCGCGGATAGCCTGGGCAAACTGTTCCCGCTCTCGGGCTGAAGCATGGGGGCCAATGAGCATCCCATACCCCCCGGATTCATTGACGGATTTGACCACTAACTCATCCAGATGCTCCAAGACGTAGGCCCGCTGGTCATCGTCACCGCACACGTAGGTGGGCACGTTCTGCAGCATGACCTCTTCTTCCAAATAATACTCGATCATCTGCGGCACGTAGGCGTACACCGCTTTATCGTCCGCGACTCCCGTCCCCGGGGCATTGGCCAGGGCGACGCGGCCGGCGCGGTAGACGTCCATCAGGCCCGCCACCCCCAGCATCGAATCCGGGCGCAGGGTCAACGGGTCCAGGAAATCATCGTCGATGCGACGATAAATCACGTCCACGCGCTGTAATCCTTTGGTTGTACGCATTTGGACATAGCCGTCGGCGACAACGAGGTCACGACCTTCGACCAATTCTACCCCCATTTGCTGGGCCAAAAACGCATGCTCAAAATAGGCGGAGTTGTATATGCCGGGGGTGAGCACGACTACGGTCGGGGACTCGCGTTCTACGGGCGCGATCGATTGTAACATGTCCAACAAGCGCCCGGGGTAATCATCGATCGGCCGCACGCGCGAGGCCTCAAAGGCCTGCGGAAAGGTCCGTTTCAGTACTTGGCGATTTTCGAGCACATACGATACCCCGGAGGGACAACGGAGATTGTCTTCCAAGACATACAGTTGACCGTCTCTATCCCGCACCAAGTCAGTGCCGGTGATGTGGCACCAAATCCCCTGGGGCGGGGTGATCCCGACACACGCCGGCAGAAAGCCGGTGGCAGAGTGGATAAGCTCCGCCGGGATCACGCCGCTGTGCAGAATGTGTTGCTCGTTGTAGACATCGTGAATAAACAGATTCAGCGCCCGAATGCGTTGCTTCAGGCCGCGCTCGATCAAGGCCCAGTCCGTCAGACTGACAATACGCGGCAGGATGTCGAAGGGAAAAATACGTTCAGTGGCATCGTCGCTACCGTACACCGTAAAGGTAATGCCCAAATTGAGCAGGGCTTGTTCGGCGGCCTGTTGCCGCCGCACAAGTTCGCCCTCCGGGAGCGTTTCGATGCGGCGGATAAGCGGTGCTGCCCCAGGCCTCGGTTGGCCATCGGGCGCGAACATCTCGTCATAAAAGCCTTCAGTATCGTAGGATGGCAGCATCATCGCCCTGTTCCCTTACTGTATGAGGGAGTCTTGCACGCCCTCACAGCGGCGTGCGGTGGGGGCCTGTGGGTTGCGACACGATAAATCTGTCGAAAGCTCTGCCGAAATTACATGGATAAGGGATAAGGACAGCAAGATTTGTGCCATGTTTCAGTCGCGATTCCACCCCAGACACCATATAGAACAAGGGCATGTAGAACAAGGGCGTGCGGTGGGATGCTGTGCACTGCACAGGCGTATGCGACACCCTATATCTTCAACTGAAATGTTATCATAATAACAAAATTGTCATATTAAAGACAGAATAGTGAAATTTTTTTCACACATGGATTCCTGAGACTTCTGGCCCCATGGTGCGAAACGCGGTATGCTGCGGCAACATGAGGGAGGAGGGCAACTATGACTGTACACACGCCGCAGCACGTATGGCAGCACTTGGTTGATGTGGACGCGGGTCTCATCAGCCGGGAGATTTTCGTCAGCCAGGAGATTTATGACCTGGAGCAAGAACAGTTGTTTGCCCGGGCCTGGCTTTTTGTCGGGCACGAGAGTCAGGTTCCCCGACCGGGAGATTATTTTACCTCCTGCATGGGAGAAGAGTCGGTCATTCTCGTCCGCGACATCGAGCATCATGTCCGCGTCTTCTTAAATACCTGTCGCCATCGTGGCATGAAAGTCTGTCGCTATGACGAAGGCAATACCGCGGTCTTTACCTGCCCCTATCACGGCTGGAGTTTTGCTACCGACGGTCGTCTTGTGGGGGTGCCGCATTTCAAGACGGCTTATCGTGGTCAACTCGATCTCTCGCAGTGGGGGTTAGTCGAAGTGGCCCAACTCGCCAATTACAAAGGCACCATCTGGGCCACATGGGATCCCGAGGCGCCGTCGTTTGCCGACTATCTCGGCGGCATGTCGGTGTATCTCGACGAGGTGTTGGACTGCAGGGACGGCCGCCCCGGCGGCTCGGAAGTGCTGGGCGGCGTGGTCAAGTGGACCATGCCGTGCAATTGGAAATTCGCCGCGGAGAATTTTCAGGGCGATGGCTATCACAATATCAGTCACCGTTCGGTCGATCTCACCGGCATTGGCCCCAGCGGTACAGGCCGTCGCGATAATGAGCGCGCCAAGGCGCGGCGGTTCAATGTGTCGTTTCCGGAATTAGGCCACGGGGCGCACCCCGCTTTGCAGTGGGACGACGATCCGTACGTCCCGACGTTCCAACATTCCCCTGAGGTCGAGGCGTATTTCAAACACTGTTATGAAGAGCGGCAGAGGCGTTTAGGCCAACGGGCGCGTTTGTTGGGCATGACCGGCACGGTTTTTCCGCATGCGTCCATTTTGTCGCGTCAACCCCGCTCAATTGCCGTGTGGCACCCGCGCGGACCGTCAAAGACCGAGGCCTGGCGCTGGTTTTTCGTCGATACCGATGCACCACAAGCTGTGAAGGACGTCTTGCGGCATTACTACATGCGCTATTCCGGCCCGGCCGGGATGACCGAGCAGGACGACATGGAAAACTGGAATTATGCCTCTGAGGCCAGCAAGGGCGTCATCGCCCGACGGCATCCGTATAACTACCAAATGGCTTTGGGACAGGAGAATCCGCACGATGTCGTGCCGGGCTGGGTGACGGACGATTACAACGAACAAAACCAGCGGGGCATGTACCGCCGCTGGCGGGCGTTTATGGAAGCCACAAGCTGGAACGACCTGGTGCCGAAACGACAGTGATGGAGTCCGCTCCCCCGTTCAGGGAGAGCGGACGGCGGCACTTATTTGCGTGCGTCAAACACCTCTTTCGCTACCCGCACGGCATTGGCCGCTGTCGGCCACCCTCCGTAAAACGCTGCGTGGGTAATCACTTCGCTAATTTCTTCTTGCGTTACACCATTATCCAGGGCGCGTCCGATGTGGCCGCGTAGTTGATCGGTGCGATACGTCGCCACCAACATCGCGACCGTAATAAGGCTCCGGTCGCGCTTGGACAATTCGGGCCGTTCCCAGACATCACCAAACAAAACATCCGACGTGAGCGACGCGAGTTTGGGGGAGATTTCTTGCATCACTGTCCGTGTGTCAGCCATAGGTGCTCCTTTCGTAGTGCATGATGAACGAACAAACGTTGGGTCGCAGTATACACCAAGCGTTCGGACGGCGGAACGTTGCGTCGTTGACAACGGTTTCGGAGAGGTCTACAGTGCGCTGCATTGAGTCAGCGTGCGGTTTCCGAACCAACCCAACAGGAGGAGGGTGGCGCATGGCAGAGTATGATGTGGTCATTCGTGGCGGTACGATTATTGACGGATCGGGCGTTCCCCCGTTTCGAGCGGACATGGCTATCAAGGACGGCCGAGTAGCGCAGATCAGTGGACGTATCAATGCCGGAGGAGCGCAGGAGGTCGACGCACGGGGCTGTAATGTGGCGCCGGGCGCGATTGATCTGCATACGCACTACGATGCGCAGCTCAACTGGGACCCCTATGCCACGCTCTCGGGCTGGTTCGGCGTGACCTCGGTCAGCATCGGTCAGTGCGGTTTCGGCTTCGCGCCGACACGCCCGGAAGACCGTGATCTGAATATGCGCATGATGAACCGCATCGAGGCCATTCCGCTGAAATCGATGCAGCTCGGCATGCGCTGGGATTGGGAAACGTTTCCGCAATATCTCGATAGCCTCGACCGGCAAGGGTTGGGCGTGAACGTCGGTGCCCTCCTGCCCTTCTCGCCGTTGCGGGCGTACGTCTTGGGAGCTCGGGAGGCGCGGGAACGCACCTCGGTCACCGAGGCCGAGCTGAATCAGATGAAGCAGCTCCTGCACGAGGCCATGCAAGCCGGCGCCTTTGGTTTCTCCGCTGACAAAAATCTGGAGGACCGCACCGAAGACGGCAGTGCGCTGCCCAGTCATGTGGCGACCCCGGAGGAATTTCTCGGGCTGGCGGAAGTCATCTCGGAATACGGTGTCGGCCATATGGGCTGGACCATTGGCATCTCGAATACAGCGCTGGAGCAGCAAGCGCTGCTGACCGAGATGATGCGCCGCAGTGGTCGTCCGTTGCACGTGGCGGTCGGCGATGATGAGCAGGGGTATGCCTGGGCCAAGGAAGTGCGGGAGCAAGGCTTGCCGCTGGTGGTGCAGCAGAATTCCATGGACCCGGTCGCCGAGTTCACGCTGGCCGAGTACAATCTGTTTGATTATATGCCGAACTGGATCGATCCCTTGGTTGGCACGGCTGAAGAACGGGCGGCGAAGCTGCACAATCCGGAGGCGCGCGCCGCGATGAAACGGGACGTCGAAGAGCGCCCCCATGCCCGCACCGATTGGGATCATATGACCGTAGTGCAGGTGGTGCATGAGCGCAATCGTGCCTGCGAAGGCCTTTCGGTTGCGGAGCTGGCCCGGAAGCAGCAGAAGGAGCCGTTGGATGCGCTGCTCGACTTGGCCCTGGACGAGGATCTCCAGACCACGTTCAGCCACTTGCTGGCGAACCGCGGCGACGAGGTCCTGGCCAACCGTATTACCAACCCCTACTCGCACATTTCCCTGTCGGATGGCGGGGCGCATATTCGCTATCTCACTATCAGCACGTGGCCGGTGCATTTCTTGAGCTACTGGGTGCGTGAGCGCGAACTGATGAGTCTGGAGCAGGCGCATTACAAGATGAGCGCGTACCCGGCCTGGGTCTCCGACTTCAAAGGCCGCGGCACCCTGCGGGTGGGCGACTGGGCCGACATCATGGTTTACGATCTCGAGCAGTTGGGTTATGTCTACGATAAGCCGACGTATGCTGCGGACTTCCCCGGCGGCGAGTGGCGCCGGGTGCAAAAACCCACCGGGATGCGGTATATCCTGGTGAACGGTGCGGTGACGTTTCAGGAGAATGAGTGCACTGGAGCGTTGCCTGGGAAGTTATTGCGTAGTTACGATATGATTGGGTAATTGCGCTGCTGTCCCCTCCCCCCTCGACTCGTGCACGGGTCGAGGGGGGACAATACCCTCTTGCCGCCTACTGCCGCAGGTACTTGACAATGCGGCGGCCCTTCACGCCTTTGATTGGCTGCACCACATACAGATCATCGTGCGAATCCCCGGCAATACCGTGGCAACTGCGAAACTGTGGATCGCCCCACTGCGCCAGCTGCTCGCCGTCGAGAGTGAGAATGCTGACCAGACCGCCATTGTGCTCGGGGATGTAGACGATATCCTCGGCATCGACGTAAAACACCGCTGGTCCGATGAGTGTGGTTGACCATTCCGAGACGTATTCGCCTTGCTGGGTGAAGATCTGCACTCGATCGTTTTCCCGATCACACACGAGCACCCGACCGCGTGAGTCGACGTGCACGCCGTGCGGCATGCGAAACTCTCCCGGTCCCGTCCCCGGCTCACCCCAGGAAAAGAGATGGGTGCCATCGGCGGCAAATTTGTGCACCCGGGCATTGCCGTAGCCATCGGTGATAAACATCTCGCCCTCAGCGTTGAACGCCACATCCGTCGGCAAGTTAAACGGATCACCGCCATGGGTGACGTTCTGATAGGCTTGGGAACTGAAATCGTTCGGATCAACGCCCGTATCAGAGCGAAAATCTTTGGTGCCGATGGTCGTCAGTAGTGTGCCCTCGGGCGTAAATTGCATGATCTGGCCATGGTCCCGATCCACCAGCCAGATCGTGTCGGCATCATCAATGACGATGGCGTGAGCAAATCGGATGAGGCCGTCGCCCCAGGAGCCGAGATACGTGCCCTCCCGGTCAAAGATGATAATGGGATGATGCGGATCCCGGTTGAAGCAATACACGCGGTCCTGCGAGTCGACCGCGACTGCAGCGGCCGGCATGTTCCAGCCCTCGGGCAGGGTCGCCCACTCTTCCTGGACGGCATAGGTGTGTGTGCCACTTCCCACGAGTGTGTCGGTTGCCATAGTCCTCTCCTTCGCGTGCTGCTGTTGATGTGCTATCTGCGTGACCGCCGCATTGTAGCAGGGCAGGCGTTGGCTTGTACATGCTTCTATCTGCCCTTTTGGGAATCCCAAATGGGCACATGACCCCAAACGGCTATGCTTATACAATAGACATTATCCGAAATAGTTGTGGTATGCTGGCGAGCAAATACGCCCTGAGAAATCCAACCCGATACTTCACAATGGTGCGCAATATGACAATATTGTTGAAATAGTATCTTTTCAGTCTGGTGTTTTTCTTGTAGAGTAGTAGAAACAATGTGTAATACGTGTTTTGATTTCAGCATAAACGGCCGATGTTGTACACCTCATATTATGCTGTGCGTAGACAAAAAGGAGAGCCAATGGAAGAGCGACTAGTTGAAATGTGTGCCATGATCGTGAGTGCACAGGCCAAACATGTACAACTCACGACCGATGAACTTGTCTCGAGCCTACTGACAATTAGTAAGACACTACGGGACATTCAAGTGGAGCAGACCAGTGCCTCACCGTCCGCTGCATCGCCCGAACGTTCCATACATCGTAATCACATCGAGTGTCTCGAATGCGGCAAGAGTTTTACCTTGCTCACGAATCGCCATTTAGCTTTGCACAAATTAACGCCGCGTATGTATAAGAAAAAATATGGTCTCCCGCTGATGCAGCCTCTCAGTGCGCGATCGCTGACGGAGAAACGACGGCGTGTTGCCCGGGAACTTGGCATGGGCAAGGAACTGACAGCCTGGCGTGCGGCGCGCAAACAACAGGCGAGCTAGATTGTTGCGTCTCTATGAGATGCGCATTGTACCTTGATGTTGTTTGGTAATGTTTGTTGTCTAACGAGGGGGGCACGGTTTACCGTGCCCCTCTTTGATTTTATGACGTCGCGAGGAGGGCAGTACGGAGCTGTGCCATCTCTGCCGAGCTTAAGCCGATGGCTCGCACGTAGGCTGCGATGCCGCCATAGTATGTTTCGATATAGGTGAGAGTTGTCTGCATATACTCTGGCGCAGCCCCGAGCAAAGGCTGATACTCTTCCCAGCTCTGCCCTCGCTGCAGCACCCGCTGCCGCGTTTCCTCAAAGAAGCCTTCTCCCAAGTATGCCGAAGTCAAGGCATAGTCCGCAATAATCGTGTCGGTTGGCACGCCGGCAATCCCGAGTGCCAGCGCGCTGATAAGACCGGTGCGGTCTTTCCCCACGGTACAATGAAAAATCGCCGGAACGCCTGCCGGGGCAGCAAGAGCGCTGAGCACCTCACGGACTTGCGCCTGACGTTCATCGAGGATGCGCTGATACATGGTGACGAGCGGTTGGGGAGGTCTGTTCGTGACGGGTGGGGTATCGTTGAGAAGCGACACGTGATGATACCGCACCTGGTCCGCCGTTGCGAACACATTGGGCGCGGCCTGGACTTCATCAGTGCGCCGTAGGTCAATGACCGTACGCACGCCGCGGTTGAGCAGCTCGGCCTGCGCCGTGGACGGCAAGCGATGCAAACTGTCGGCACGAAACAACCTGTGCCAACGCGTGACGCGGTTGTCATGCGTCACATATCCACCAAGATCGCGGACATTGTGCGTACCTTCCAGCGGCAGATGCCGGCGGGGTTGAGAGGGGGACGCCTGTGGCATAGATCATTCTCCTTGCACCGGTGCAAACGATATGTCGGATATGCTCTCTGTGATGAAGATCCTGTTGACGGGGGTCTCGGTATCATAGTACCACAAATCCCGCGTATAACCGGCAAGACCGGAGGGGTAGAACATGGTGGTAAGAAAGGAGCACTATGCGGTTCGGGGTAGGAGTAACGATGGCCATGGGACTGATACTTTCTCCTGAGGCTCTCATGGTTCTGGGGAATAGTGTGGGAGGCGTAGGCTTCGGAGCACTTGTGGCGCTTGCCGTGGCGGCACTTGTCGCCCTGGCAACGGTCTATAGCTATGCTATGCTGGCGCGCAGTGTGCCCTCTGCGGACTCTGAAGCTGGCGCCCTCCAAGTTGTTTTCGGTGCTCTCCCTGCCCTGGTGGTACCGCTCAGCGCTCGGCTGCTTGTGATGGTTAGCGCTGCGACTCTTATGCTGGCGACGGCGGGGTATGTGTTCAACGAGGTTCTGGTGTATTGGTTTCCGAACTTAGGATTGTCGTTTTGTCTGTTGGGGGTTTTGTTGTTGCTCAATCTGTTGGGGCGCCGTGTGGCGCTCGTCGCCCAGGTCGGCTTTCTCGGCGTTGTGGTCGTTGGGCTTGTCGGCTTGAGCGTGATTGCATTGACCGGCCTCGGTCGCCCCGTTGCTGCTTCGGTGGTCTCCCCCGCTGCTGGTGCTTTTGTCTGGCAGAGTTCCGTCGCGGTCCTCGGGCTTTTTATCGGCTTTGACCTGGCCCGTTTCACCGGTTACCGGCCCTCTCAGACGCGAAGTATGACGATGGGAATACTGCTTGCCAGTATGGTGTTGTGTCTCTGGGGTAGCGCTTCCGCCATGTATGTACCACTGGCCAAATTGGCCGATACGACCGTGCCACATATGCTCGCAGCGCGGCGTATTCTTGGGCAATCTGGGCGGATTATCATCGGCGTGGTCGTGCTGGCGGCCACGTGCGGTGCCGTCAATGCCCTTCTGCTGGGGTGTTCCCGTATGCTGACAGGCATGGCGCAGCACGGCCTCCTGCCAGCGATGCTCGCCTGGAAGGCTGAACGAGCGCCGCTTCCCCTCTTGCTGTTAGCGGCAGGGCCGGCACTGATGATGCTGGAAGGCATGGCCGGCGAGCCCATCACCACGGTGTGGATGCGTGCCGGCTTGGTGTGTTGGCTGCTGCTCTATGCCATGGTGCATGGCGCCGCGATAACATTGCGGCACCGCGTGCCTGAACCGCTCCCTACGGTGACGTTTGTCTGGCAAGTACTCAGCCTCGTTGCGCTTGTGCTTGGAAGCGCCGTACTGGTGTGGTTTGACGCCGAGCGCGGGGCGCTGCTGGCCTGTTTGGGGGTGGTCATAGTGGGCTTGACTCTTTTGGGCGGCGTATGGCTTGGGCTGTGCCGCCGGCGTGCGGCGACCGTATCGGGTGGAGAGGACAGTGTGGACAATACAGTGCAGTGATCAAACAGAAGGAGCATGTCGTAGATGACACGAAGAACGTTATGGAAGTTTGCGTTGGTGTGTAGTCTGGTCGTCACGGGGGCGCTGGCCTCGGTTGCCGTGGCCCGAGGAGGCGTGAGCGTGATGACCAAAGAAGAGTTACGCACACAGCTCGGGAAGCCGGGTGTGGTGATTGTCGATGTGCGCACCGGCTCTGATTGGCGTGCCAGCGAATTCAAGATCAAAGGCGCGGTGCGCGTGGAGGCGCGTCAGATCACGTCGTTGGCGCCGCGCTACGAAAAAGGCACCACGCTAGTCCTCTACTGTGCTTGACCCAGCGAATACACCAGTGCCCGTGCGGCACGCAAACTGATTGACCAGGGTTTCACCAACGTTTACGCCCTCAAAGGCGGCTGGCATGCCTGGCATCGTGCCCGCTTTCCCACGGAAGAAAAGTAGTCACACCTGGCCCGTCCTCTGGAGCCCGTGTCGCTTGCTGTATGCGCGAGCTCCAGAGCTACCACACCCCGTGCTATTCATCATCGACCGAGGTGTTAGCCGAGACCGTGGAGGCAGCCCGCGCCTCCATACAAGAGCAAAGCGTGGCGCATCTTGATGAGACCAGTTGGCGTCAAGATGTGTGCTGAGACGGCGCGGGCGAAGTCGTGGGAAGATCTGTCGTTTTCACGCCTGAAGCAGATCACCGATATACTGCCAGCCCAGGACCTGACCGTGCTTGCGCGTATGGCGGCGGCTGCCGCCGTGCACGAGAAAAAAGTGCTCATCCGGCTCGCTGGACAGGCGCTTGGAATACCGTAAGCCACGGAAGAAGGTGTCGCCGATGTTCGTAATGCTCCGCACATCGCGTTAGCCAGGGAGTGAATCTTGCTGCCTAATGTGCGTGGTATCACCCGTCGTGTTCCTTAACGCCTCCGACCGGTTTTTGTGGATCAAGTCTTACAATTCAGGAATCCAATTCCTGAATTGTAAGGTTTTTCCGTATGATGGCAAGAAGCATCGAGGAGATGGGCTGCATACCAATGCCCTCCTGAATTTCCTGGTAAGAGCCATGTGGTATGATGCGGCGCGGCATGGTAGTCTCTTTATTTATGCACGAAACGCGACAGGAGAAGCATACGTTATGGATCTAGGCTTGGCGGGAAAATCCGTGGTGGTGACCGGCGGCGGCTCGAACATCGGCCGGGCTATTGTGCTGCAGTTTGCCGAGGAAGGTGCCAGCATCACTATCGGTGATGTCGATACCGACGCAGCTGGGGCTGTGGCCGAGCTGGCCAAGACGCGCGGTGCGGCGGGCGTGCAGGTGGTGCGGACGGATGTCACCAAGCTGGCCGAGGTGGAAGCGATGTTTCAGGCCGCCACCAGCCAGTTCGGCACGGTCGATGTGCTGGTGAACAACGTCGGGTGGGATCAGTTGATGTTTTTTACCCAGACGACGCCGGAGTTTTGGGACAAGATCGTGCAAATCAATTACATCGGCATGCTCAACTGCTGCAAGACGGCGCTGGATATCATGATTCCGCAACAGAGCGGCGCGATTGTGTCGATCAGTTCCGATGCCGGCCGCCAGGGCGAGCCGCGTGAAGCGGTCTACGGTGGTATTAAAGCGGCGATCAGCAGTGTGATGAAGACGTTGGCGAAGGAGAATGGCCGCTACGGCATTCGCTGTAATGCGATTTGTCCCGGAGTGACCATTCCGGCCGATGACGAGGTCGGCAGCCAGAGTATGTGGGTGAACAAAGATAGCATGTTTACGGCGGAGCAGTTGGAGCGCGTAGCCAGGGCCTTGCCGCTGAAAAAGGTGGGGCGGCCGCAGGATGTGGCGAATGCCGTGGTCTTTCTGGCATCCCCCACGCGCGCCGGACACATTACCGGGCAGGTGTTGAGCGTGAGTGGCGGGTATAGCATGGTGGGGTGACGAGTATAGCGGGAGGAGGGAGATATCTCCTACGCTGGATCGCGGTGGACCGTCTCTCTCCTACGTTAAATCCGCCACTCTCGGCCCCACCTCTTCAATGAGCAGCCGCAAGCATTCATGGTCCCATGCCGCCTCGTCGGCGTCTTGGGTAATGGTCAGCAGTGAGCCGAAGCCGCCGGTCAGTTCATACAGCGCACGGATTTTATCGGCGCACTCCTGCGGATCGCCGACGATCCACAAGTTTTCCATGAGATAATCGACATCCACCGCCTCATCCGGCATGGCCGGGTCGATTTTCGTGGCTTCCATTAAGCGCGAGCCGAGGCGGTTGGCGTACTGATGGTTGTTGTAATTCCGTCCCATCACCGCTCGGGCGCGTTCCCGTGCCACTTCCGGGGTCGGTCCGACATAAATATCCCGCGCGATGCGCCACTGACTGCGGTCGGCGGTGCGTCCGGCATTGGCGGCGCCTTCTGCGACGTTTTCCCAGTGCCCCGGCAGATACTGCGATACGAGGAGCGAGCTGCTCATGGGATACCAGCCGCGCTCTCCCGCCAGGCGAATAGACGTGGAGTTCGGCGTGCTGGAAGCGACGCCGATGGGAGGATGCGGTTGTTGATACGGCTTCATGTAGTAGCCACGCTCGGTGGTGCCGTTTAGTTCCGGTGCATCGATATCAAAAAACTGCCCGTGATAGCTGAATTTGCCTTCCGAGGCCCACAGTTGCAACACCACGTCCAGCACTTCGGCAGAACGCGCCCGTACGGCGGCCTGATCGCTCGGATCGATGCCGAAGAGTTGCAAGTCGGTCGGAATCGCCCCGCCGCCAATGCCCCACTGAAAGCGTCCGCGCGCCAGGTGATCGAGCATAGCGATTCGGTGCGCCACCGCCACAGGATTGTGCAACGCCAACAACGTGACCCCGGTGCCCAGCTTGATGGTTTCCGTCAGCGCCAGCGCCTTGGCAATGAGCAGATCCGGCGCCGGGGCGTTTTCCCACCGTTCGGTCAGATGCTCGCCGATCCAGGCTTCCCGAAAGCCGAGACGGTCGGCAAGCGCGATCAAATCGAGATCCCGATCGTACGAATCGGCAAAGGAGCGATACGGCGGGTGGATGGGCATCATGAACAAGCCGAACTGCATGCTGATCTCCTTGGGTAGTGGTGCGCGACAAGGCTGTGGGGCGATGGTATGGCAGGGGCTCTGGGGTGTCAAGCGGCGTGGACGGGCTACATGGCATGGAAATCGATCGAGTCTGACCCTTTTGATTTTTGGTGGCTTGCGTTGGGCTGGGCGCCTGACCTACCATGTGGCGCATGTTGATGCCGCTGGAAGTGCAGCAGCAAGCCTATGAACAGGGCATCATTCCGTACATTCCGGCTTACGGTGCTCGACAATCCTCCGCCCTATGAGCCGACGACCTGTGAGAGCTGTGGTGCGGTGATCGTGTTGAGCGACGGCGGCTATTCCGTCGGTGCGGATGGGTATATGTGCGGCGCCTGCAGCGCGAAAAAATACAAGGATTTGTTGTGTTGACGGGATGGTAGGAGGACGTGATGGCCCTGGAAGAGACGTACCTCGATGTGTTGCAGAATATCGAATTCGCCATTGTCAGTGTGTATCGTGAGCAGAGCGAGTTGCGTGACTTCGATGTCATGCGCGCACTCGATGCCTTGATCGACGTCTATCGTGCCGAACATCGCGGCCATGTGCCAAAAGAGGTGCGGCTCCCTGAGCCTGAACTGCGTATTTTTCAACGGACCAAGGAGCTGTGTGAGCTGCGGCTTGGCCGGCAGGGAGTCATCAGCGACACGGCAACGCCTGCATCAGACGCCGATACCGCTGACAGCGATTTGCCAGGCGTACGCAAAGCGCTCCGATCGGTTACTGGATGGTTCAGTCGTCAAGCCCCGCCGAGCCCTCAGGAACTGCCAATGCCCGCAGAGATCACGGTCGAAGCAATCCTGGCCTGCCTGCGGAAGGTGCGTCGGTCCGTTGACAAGTGGAATAAACGGGGTGGTCCGCAAGGCTATTTGCAGTTTGTACAGCAATACATCCGATGAGTGGAAATCAATCGAGTCTGACCCTTTTGATTACTCCCCTGTCTTTTTAGCTGTTGGACTCTGGTGGGAAAACTCCCTCTTCGATCAGCGCGGCACGGAGTACGATGCGGTAAGGGAGATTAATCGCAAGAACACCGATTGTCACGGTACCGACGGGTGTCTTGCCAACCAACACCGCACCGTTCCATGTAAAATGATCCGCCCCTTGGTCTTGGCGGGGGTTGAACAATGGGACGTGTTCGCCCTCCAAGTATCCCGCAATATTTGGGCCCTTGTGGAAATTGCATCGTTCGCAGCTCAGCGCAAGATTTGCCGCGGTTGTTTGCCCGCCGTGTTTGAGGGCGATGATGTGATCAAGCTGAAACGGCAACAGCGAAATATCTGCAGGGATGTGGCAATACTCGCAACAATGCTGAGCGCGTTGCCAGACTAGGTGCTCAAGCGCGGCCTCCATACGAAACTCACTACGATCGTTCAGCGCGCTTGAGTGATAGCCGGGCTTTCGATTGCATCAGTTCCAACAGGCATGCGACGCGTTCATACTCGTCCAACTCCGCCCGTTCCTCCGGCATGAGTGTGTCGGCTCGTGCCTTGGCGGACAGTTCGTTCACGCGCTCCCGGTCAGCCTGAGATAGTTGAAAATTGAGGATCGTACGTGCCGCCTCAATCGGTAGATTACCCTCTTCAGGCTGAATGGTTCGTACGAGGATTTCTGCTCCTCGGTCTATCATCGAGCTCCGCCTCCTAGCTTTCTCCGTTGCTCAAAAGGGAAGTACCGCTCCGATTGTACCACGACTTCGTGCAGGCCGGCAGAAGTCGGTGATCGGTTGGAATACACTGTGCCTGGAAATCAATCGAGTCTGCGATGCGCTACTGCTTCCGCAGTTGACAGGGTAGAAGGTCGCGTTTACGATCGACGCGAGACGCGACAGCATACTGCAGGAGAAGGAGCGCAAGGGATGACGGGACCTCGGCCACTAGCGGGAGTGCGTGTACTGGATTTTACCTGGGTGCGCGCCGGGCCGTGGGCGACGCGCTGGTTGGGGTCGTTTGGCGCGGACGTGGTCAAGATTGAATGGCCGGAGCGCCTCGATATTCTGCGGGGCGGACGTACCACGACGCCGCCGGGTATCGAGCCGGGGCCGAATACGGTCGGGCAGTTCACCGATACGAATGCCAACAAGCGTGGCATTACCCTGAATATTCGCACGCCGAAAGGACTGGAGCTGGCCAAGCGTTTGGTTGCACAGTCGGACATCGTCATCGAGAATTTCAGTTCGCGCGTCATGCAGAAATGGGGGTTAGGCTACGACGAACTCCGGACACTGCGTGCGGATATTATTTACGTCTCCATGGCCGGGTTCGGACATACGGGACGGCATCACCATTACACCACCATGGGACCGTCGGCGCAGGCGCTTTCCGGCCTGACGTTTCTCTCCGGCTTGCCGGGGGAACAGCCGGCCGGGTGGGGCTGGTCGTATCTGGACGACACCGGTGGCATGTACGGTGCGATGTGCGCTCTCACGGCCTTGCGGCATCGCAATGCCACCGGGCAGGGGCAGCATGTGGACTTGTCACAAATGACGGCGGGGATTACGCTCAACGGCCCGGCGTTTCTCGATCGCACAGTCAACGGGCGTATGGCGCGGCGCGAAGGTTTTCCGCCGGGGAATCGGACGGTGTGGCCGGGAGCACCGTTGCTCAATAACTATCGCGGGCCGATTGCGGCGCCGCATAATGCCTATCGCACCAAGGGCGGCGGGTACAACGATTGGTGCGTCATCGCCTGTTTCTCCGATGATGAATGGCAGAGGCTGGTACAGGTGATGGGCCAGCCTGCCTGGGCGAAGAATGGCCACTATGCCACGCTGCAAGGGCGTCTTGACGGACAAGAGGTGATGGATCAAGGCATCGAGCAGTGGACCCTGACGCTCGGGAAGTACGAGGTGATGGAACAGTGCCAGGCTGCAGGCGTGCGGGCCATGCCGGTGCAGAGCGCTGAAGACCGCGTGGAGCACGATCCGCAATTGCGGCATCGCGGCTTGTACACCGAACTCGAACATCCCGCTCTCGGACACCAGAAATTTCAAAATCCTCCCACTAAATTTTCGAAATCCCCGGCAGTGATCGATCGTCCGGCGCCGCTCATTGGGCAGCACACGCGTGAAATTCTGGAAGAGTCGTTAGGACTTGATCTTACCGAGATTCGGAGCGGGTTTGACGACGGCACCTTCTGGCCGGCGACGATACCGAAATATTCTTATATCGAGGAGATGCTGGCGTGACGCAAGCTGAGACCCCTCCCCTGCCCGGTCCGTTGCATGGGCTGCGTGTGCTGGAACTGACGGACGAAAAAGGTCAGTTTTGTGGCAAGCTCATGGCCGATTTGGGCGCCGACGTGATCAAAATCGAACCGCCCGGCGGCCAGTCGACGCGGCGTGTCGGGCCGTTTCTCCATGACGTTCCGCACCTCGATCGCAGTCTGGCGTTTTGGCATTACAACACCTCCAAACGCGGTGTAACCCTGAATCTGGAGTGCCAGGAGGGCCGGGATCTGTTCCTGAAGCTGGTGCCGAGCGCGGACATTCTATTAGAAAGCTGCGTCCCTGGGTATTTGCCGGGATTGGGTTTGGGATACGATGCGGTGTCGCGGCTCAATACCGGACTCATCATGTGCTCGATGACACCCTTTGGCCAGACCGGTCCGTGGTCCGCGTATCGCACCTCCGATCTGATGCACCTGGCCGCCGGAGGCCAAATGGCGGGCAGTGGCTACGATGCCCATGACGTCCCCGATGCGCCGCCGATTGCGCCCGGCGGGGGCAATGCCTGGCATATGGGCGGGCACTACGCCTACATGGCGGTTCTGGCAGCGTTGTACTACCGGGATATGAGCGGCGAAGGGCAGCATCTCGATGTGTCGATTCACGACGCCTGTGCGCTCACCACGGAAGGACACGTCTCGATATACACCTACACCGGGCAGGTGGTGCAACGGCACACCGGCCGCGCCGCCGCGGCGGAAATGGGTGACCGCGCGCAAGTGCCGACGAAAGACGGCAAGTGGATTACTATCATTCGCCCCTCGTTTCAGCTCAACCCCATGCGCTTGCGCCGCATGGCGGAGTGGATGGACGAGCACGGCATGGCCGAGGATCTCTTCGAGAGTAAGTATCAGGATATGGCGGGTATTCAGGACAATATCGACCATATTGGCGACGTTATCGCTGCTTTCGTGGCGACGCGTACGCAAGAGGAAGCCTGGCACGGCGGGCAGGAGTTGGGGTTACCGTGGGGCGCGGTGCGGTCGCTGGATGAGATCGTCGACAATCCCCATCTCCAAGAACGTGAGTTTTTTACCGAGGTGGAGCATCCCGAGTTGGGCTGTCGCTTTACTTATCCAGGTCCGGCGGCGATTTACAACACTTCGCCGTGGCGCATTGCCCGCCGTGCGCCGCTCATTGGCGAGCATAATGTGGAGATTTTGTGCGGCGAGTTGGGTGTGCCGCGCACGACACTGACACTACTGGCGGAGTCCGGGGTCATTTGACCGCTCTCGCCTTTTCCCTGGAGCAAACACTATGATTCTCGATCGATTCAAAGTGCCCAAAGGCGATGAAGTGCGTGTCGCGGAAGCACCGCTACGCCGTACCGTGCAAGCCATTTTCGAGAAATCGGGAGTGCCGACGGAGGACGCCGCCATCGGCGCGGATGTGCTTACCATGACCGATTTGCGCGCGGTCGAGACGCATGGGGTGTCGAATATGCTGCGTGTCTACGTGCAAGGATATCGCGAGGGCACGATCAACGCCACCCCGAACATGCGTATCGAACGCGAATCACCCAGCACGGCGACGATCGATGCCGATTGGGGGCTGGGGATTATTGTGGGTCCCAAGGCGATGAATATGGCCATTGAAAAGGCCAAGAACGTCGGCGTCGGCATCGTCACCATGCACAGTAGCGGTCACCTCGGCGCCGTTGGCCATCACGCTATGCTGGCGGCCGAGGCCGGGATGGTCGGGGTGTGCATGACGGCCTCGGCGGGCTTGAGCGTGGTGCCCACGTTTGCCTCGGAACCCCTGTTTAGCACGAATCCTCTCTCTATTGCCGCGCCGGCGCGTAACGAAGCGCCGGTGTATTTCGACGTCGCCACCTCGGCGATCGCAGGCAACAAGATTCGCCTGGCCATGCGGGTCGAATCCCCCCTCCTGCCTGGGTGGGTATCGGATAAAGAGGGGAATCCGCTTACGGAGGAGACCATGGTGTACGACCGGGGGCAATTTCTGCAACTTCCCCTGGGGGGAACACGTGAGCAAGGATCGCACAAGGGCTACGGTTTGGCACTGATGGTGGAGATTTTGTCGACGCTCCTGTCCGGCGGCATGCCCATCATGCTCGAACGTGCTAGCGGCTCGAAGAGTTATTTTGCCGCGTACGACATCGCGGCGTTCACTGATCCTGAGAAATTTCTCAGCACGATGGACGACATGCTCAAAACCCTCCGCACCACCGAGCCGATTCGCGGCCAGGAGCGTGTCCTCTATCCCGGGCTTTCCGAGCATGAGGAGATGCTGGAGCGGCGTGCCAATGGCATCCCGCTGCACAAGGAGGTGCTTCAGTGGTTTCACCAGATTACCGACGAGCTTGGCCTACCGGCGTTGGAGACGCTGTAGGCGAAGAGGTAGTCAAGAGTGCCCCACGATGTACAGGTGGCGGTGACGCAATGAGTGGCATGATACTCGTGCTGCATACGGCGCGAGAAGAAGGGGATTTCCGATGTCCAACGAACTGCGCAGTCCCGTATCTGACCTGTCACGCCGCGCCTTTTTGGCGCGTACTGGTGGAACCTTCGCAGGTGTAGCTGCAGCCGGCCTGGCCGGACCGGCGCACGCCGCGCCGCGGCATTCCAAGCGTGGTGGCACGCTCCGCTTTGCTATGCAGGCCGACTCCCTCGGCCTTGATCCTCACCGTAATGTGATTTATCTGGTCTCTCACCCGCTAGCCGCAACGACGCAAGGTTTGCTCGATCTCGGCTTGCAATCCCAGCCCGTTCCCGGCATCGCCACCGAGTGGTCGGTGTCGAAGGACGTCAAGACCTATACCTTTAAGCTGCGTAAAGGGGTGTTGTTTCACAACGGCCGCGAAGTCGATGCGGCGGCGGTGAAGTGGAATTACGAGCGCATCAAGAATCCCAAAACCTCACACGTCTTTACGCGCTCGGCGTTGGGCAACCTGAAAGAAGTGGTTGCGTTGGATAAATATACACTGCGTTGCCATCTGCACGAGCCCAGTGCCGCGTTCCTAGCCAACGTGGTCTACTATCCCTGCAATTTGATTGCCCCTGACAGCGTGGAGCAGGTTGATACGCATCCCATTGGCTGTGGGCCGTTCAAGTTTGTGAAGTGGGAGCGCCATAACATCACCGTCATGGAGCGTTTCGAGAACTATTTCGAGACCGATGCCGAGGGTAACGCCCTGCCCTATCTCGATCGTATTGTCGGCCGTCCCAAGAAAGTCGATCGGGTGCGGGTCACGGCGTTGCGCGGTGGCGAGGTCGATATGATCGACAACATGGCCTACGCCGACGCGGCGGAGTTTCCGACGAAATACGCCGGCAAGTTTCAGACCTGGGACGTCCCGACGTGGGGCACGGCGTTTATCACGTTCAACTTGGCCGAGGGGCCGTTCGCCGATAAAAACGGCGGCAAGATTCTGCGCCAGGCGGCGGCGCATGCCGTTGATCACGAGGCGATTCACCGGGCGGTGTACTACGGCCGCGGCAGCATTGCTGCCGGGTATTACGCCAAAGTCAGTCCGTGGTATACCCCAGATGCCAAGTCCTGGCCGGAGTACGATCCGGAGAAAGCGAAATTTTTGCTGAAAAAAGCCAAAGCTATTGGCACACCGGTGGTGTTGCAGTCGAACAACGCCTACGCCCTCATGCAGCAAACCGGCGAGCTGCTTCAGGCAATGTGGACCGAGGTCGGATTCAAAGTGAAGTATGACATTTACGATGCGGCAACGTTGCGCGAAAAACGCCGTGCCAGCGATTTTCACGCCGAGTCGATGGGCGGCAGCTATCGCTTTGACCCCGACGGCTGGTTCTCCCGGCAAATTCTCTCGACCGGTGCCACGACGAAACGGCAATCGCGTTTTCAGAACGCACGGGCCGACAAGCTGATTCTGGAGGCGCGGCGCACGATCGACACACAAAAGCGCTTGGAGATCTACGCCGAGGTGGAAAGTATCGTGAATGACGAGTTGCCGGTGTTGTACACCCAGCACGCGGCCATGCTCCAAGCGGGCGTGCTGAACATCAAAGGCTATCAGCCTGGTGTGTCCGGACATCCGAGTTCGAGTGGGGCGGGCATACGCACGGCGTGGATGGCGTGAGGAGCGCCTCAAAGAGGTCAGGGGTTCGATTCCGTACACTGTAACCGCAAATCACCCCAAACCTACACCGACCGAGCTGCCGCTGCGCTCACCTTGCCGTTGCGCACATCTTCGCGCACGGCCTCCCGGTCGCGCGTACGGGGGACGCCGTACCCGCAACCCCGTAGTGTTGAAATAATCGGCTGACTCTACTATATTGATTTTCCTCAGGTTGATGGCATACTTCCTCGAGCCTTATCGACGCCGCCAACCTGAGGAACCCCCATGATCCTACAACTCCTGATCGTGACCGTCGCCGGCTGGATCAATCGGCATCAACAACAGGTCATCACGTACCTCAAAGAAGAGAATCATGTCCTTCAATCCAAGCTCCCGGACGGCCGCCTGCGCCTGAGCGATACCGAACGCCGCCGACTCGCAGCCTTGGCGTATCCCCTGGGCCGCAAACAGCTCAAAGACACCGCAACCATCGCCACGCCCGACACCCTCTTGCGCTGGTATAAACGCTTGATTGCCGACAAGTTCGATGGGAGCATGCAACGAAAGAAGCGCGGTCGGCCCCAGGTCTGTGATGAGGTTGAGCAGCTCGTCGTTCGCATGGCGGAAGAGAATCCAACCCGGGGCTATCGCCGCATCCAGGGAGCCCTGACCAATCTGGGCCACCGCATTGACAAAATCACGGTGCGCAACATTCTGCGTCGCCATCACATCGACCCGGCACCCAAGCGACGTCAAGGCGGCATGAGCTGGACGCAGTTCATCAAGATGCACTGGGAGGTCCTGGCGGCCACCGACTTTTTCACCGTGGAAGTGGCCACCTGGCATGGACTGGTGACGTACTATGTCCTGGTCGTGATGGATTTGAGCACGCGACGCGTTGAAATTGCCGGGATCACGCCCCATCCCAACGCCGCCTTCATGCAGCAGTGTGCTTGGCAGCTCACGGATCATTGTGATGGCTTTCTTCTCGACAAACGGTATCTCCTCCACGATCGCGACAGCACATTCACGGAGGCGTTCGACCAGTATTTACGGGACGATGGTATCGAGCCGGTGGTGCTGCCGCCACGGAGTCCGAATCTGAATGCGCATTGCGAACGGTTTATTCGTTCCATAAAAGAAGAGGCACTGGGACGGATGATTTTCGTGGGTGAAGCGTCGCTGCGCTATGCCATCCGATCGTATCTCAGCCATTATCATGGTGAACGGAATCATCAGGGCCTCGGCAATCAGCTGATCACCCCGGAGCCGGACGTGGGCCGGACCAGCGGGCCAGTCAAGCGCCGAAAGCGCTTGGGCGGCATGCTGAGCTACTATTATCGAGAGGCCGCATGAGTTGGATTGGCAGACATCCAACTCCAATGCTTTCAACTGGGTAGAGTCGGCCGATTATTTCAACCAAACGACATCCCGCATACACGGTCAAGGCGTGTTCGCCGCGCAGGATATCACCAAAGGCACGCGGATTCTCCCGTATCTGGACCTCCGGTAGCAAATGGCCGATAATGGAACAAGTTGCATTACTGTCCGGCTGCTACTGGAGGTCCTCTATCAGAAGGACCGGGTCACCCTCACTTACACCGCTGACACTCAACCATTGAATACCCCACTGGAGCATACCCATGCAAGAACTCATCACCCTTATGGATAAGGTCAAGACATCAGGCGCCTTTTCTGTCAGCGGAACGTTACCTTCGATCCCGCCGGGACTTGATGTGAAGGGCGTTGGCCATATTGGACTGCCCCTGACGGAACACCAAGCCAAAGCGCTAATTGAACTTAGCGAACAAGCTCCCTTTGGCCGTGGGGAAGAGACGATTGTGGATACGGATGTGCGGAAGAGTTGGCAAATCTCGGCAGATGAGTTCGAACTGCGCAATCCGCAATGGAACGAGGCCCTGCAAGCGGCCGCCGATCAGATTGGCAAAGAGCTGGGGCTCTCCGGCTGCACAATCGGCTTTGAACCCTACAAGCTGCTGGTGTATGAAGCAGGCTCGTTTTTCGCATCCCATCGGGATACCGAAAAGATTCCCAACATGTTTGCGACCTTGGTGGTGAATCTGCCCTCCGAGCATGAAGGCGGCGAGCTGATCATTAGCCATGCGGGTCAAAGCCAAAGCTACTCGTTTGCTGACAGCAGCCTCTTTGAGCCGAGCTTTGTGGCCTTTTACGCCGATTGTTACCACGAAGTGAAGCCAATAGCCGCTGGTTACCGGCGCTGTTTGGTCTACAACCTGGCGATCACGAATCGCAAGAAGCAGCCTATGCTCTCTCAACAGATGGGGCCGATTG
>CAJIAL010000097.1_pt1 | contig 24663 bp, 21 predicted proteins | sample 9199091 | NCBI WGS metagenome assembly CAJIAL01 (sample SAMEA7708270, study PRJEB35096) | sediment metagenome | biome: marine neritic benthic zone biome [ENVO:01000025]; feature: sediment [ENVO:00002007]; material: shallow marine sediment [ENVO:03000034] sea grass bed [ENVO_01000059] ... | reverse complement strand
GCAGACGATAAGGTTCGCCGGTTTTCTCCTTGAGCCAGGTGATATACGCCTGCGCATCATGCCAACTGACGCACACAACCGGCTCATCCGACGCTTGCTCGAATCCCGGCATGCGCCAGTCCGCCTTGGCATCATAACGACTTCCGAAACTTTGCCAGATCGTACAGCCGGGCGCAGCATGGTCGGTGGCCTGGACGAACGCTGCGAACTCGGCACGCGTTACCTCATACTTGCCAATGGCATACGGTTTCTCGAAATGAACGGGGAAGGACGGACCGCCCAGCTTATCCATACGCACGAAGGTGCCAGCCGGGACCTCAATCAGCACCGGACAGGTGGCGCAGTCACGGAGTTCCCGACGCGGCTCAGCCCATGCCACCAGGACTGCCACCAGCATCGCGGTGATCGTGAACGGCAGGGTCAAGCATGAACTGTAGGAAATGCCTTGACTGCACACCCGCAGTTGCTCGTGCACGGACGGTGATGTCGCCACTCGGCCGCTCCGTCTGCTGCAAAGCTGATAGAGGTCCGCGTTGATCCGCATAGCAGTGTTCCCTCTGCTCATCGGACAAGAACGTGGAACGACTCTGTGAAAGAAGGGAAGGGATGACGGAAATACTATACAACCCTTTCAAGCATCAGATCCATCAAATTCGAACGTCCACTGCGCCTTGGATCAGCATCGTCCGGCGGCGTGCGGCTCGCGGCTGGCTCGCCGACCCCACCGGTGCACGCAGCGCTGGCGCGGGGCGAAAAAGTGCGGTTGTTTGACGTATCCGCTGGAGCATGAAACCAGTGTGAGATCGGTGGTCTATACCATGCTGGTGGAGTTCGCTGAAACCATCGAGACATGAGTTTCGTGATGCCACCGACCGGTTATACCATTTGTACACCCCAACCGGTTGTTCGATACCCTTCAACGTCACGTCGCCCAGGTCTTCCACAGCAAGCTCAAGCCCTTGTTGCGCGCGATACACGCTTTCGGACACGAGGAACTGACTGTCGAAGTCCTTATTCAGCTGCTCGATGCGTGCGGCGATAATCACGTTCTTCCCAATCAGGGGATAGAAGCGCCGTGATGCGTTGCCGACGTTGCCCGCGATGACGGTCCCGGCGTTAAGCCCAATCCCGATCTTGATCGGCGGAATCGTGCCCGCCTCGCCGAGCTCTTGCACGCGCTGCACCATCTGATACCCCGCTGTGATCGCGTTGTCCGCGTGATCCGTGCTGACCACGGGGGCACCAAACACGGCCATGATGCCGTCGCCGAGAATCTGCAGAACGATGCCATGATGCGCGCGCACGATCTCGATTAGCTCGCCGAACACAATGTTCTGAAACCTGGCGACCTCGGCCGGCTCCCGGGAGTCCGCAAATACCGTGAAATCGCGAATGTCCACGAACATGATTGTGAGGTCGTAGGTCTTGCTATCGATGTCCGACGGACTCTGGATCAGTTCGTGGGCCACTTCCTCAGAGACCTGTTGGCGGCGTTGGTGCACGAATCCTCCCGTTGGTCTTGACACGTGGCGGATTGATCCGCATGCTGGGGCCATTACAAACCCCGACAGCCAACGGTGATCGCCATGCCCGAAGCCCACAAACGAGCCAACCGGCATCCAAAATACAAGACCGCCTATCGCGTCAACAACTAGCCTGAGTATGACAAAGCCTTGCGCGATCGCGGCAATATCACCCTCTGGATCAGTCACGAGGCCATCGAGGCGTGGACACCTCCAAAGGCTGGAAAACGCGGTGGGCAGCAGGTTTAGTCGGGTATCGCGATCGAGACTGCACTCACGCTCCGATTGCTCTTTCACCTGCCGCTGCGCCAAACGGAGGGATTCCTCCATTCCATCTTAACCCTGATGGGCTTGCCTCTGCCCTGTCCGGATCATACCACCCTCTCCAGGCGCAACGCCACGGTCGAAATCAGCCGGCTCGACAATCGCAAGTGGCAAGGGCCGGTTGACCTGATCGTCGACAGCACCGGCTTGAAGGTGTGTGGCCAAGGCGAATGGCATGCCCAAAAACACAGTGAGAAGAAGCGCAAAGGATGGAAAAAAACTCCACATTGGCGTGGATGCCCAGGGCTGGATCATCGCCTCGACGGTGACGGATGACCATCAGCAGGATCCGTCACAAGCGCCGGCGTTGTTGGGGCAAGTGGATCGGGAACTCGAGCGCTTCATCGGCGACGGCGTGTACGACCAGCAACCAGTCTACACAGCTGTCGAGAACCATTCACCGGGAGCCAGGGTGATCGTCCCGCCGCGGAAAGACGCCGCGTTGAGCAACCAGGCGGCGACCTCGCTGACCCAGCGAGATCGGCATCTTTTGGCGATTGAGACGGCCGGTCGGTTTCACTGGAAACGGATGTCGGGATAGTATGATCAGGCGCATGCCGAGAACGCCTTTTCGCGATATAAGCGGACCTTTGGTGGCAGATTGCGGGCGAAGCGGGATGAAGCCCAAGCCAGAGAAGCCTCCTGCGGTTGCGTGTTGCTCAATCGGCTGCGGGAATTGGGTCGGCCGCAATCGTATCCCATTAGTTAAAGGCAATGTTCAAGAGGTGATTTCGCCTGGTGTTCGATTGGTGCAACAAAGCCGCGATTACATCGAGCGTTCTATAACAGTACACGGAAGCATTCGTATCTCGGCTATGTCAGCCCCAATGACTATGAAAAAATTCCGTGTGCCGCTTAACTGAGTGTCCGTTTTTCCTTGACCACTTCAATCCTCAGCGAGCGGAGGTTGTGTAGGTGGACTCGTTAATTTGACAATGCCTCCGAACCATACGAATAAAGGGGCACATTCATGGGAGGTTAAGCTAAATTCTATAAAGACACTTCGTTTCACTATACTTCAAGTAAAAAATTAGAGGCGTCCTAGTCAAAAGATGATCAAAATTAGCATTCTCGCCACTCTTTGCTTTACCCTTGCGAGCTGCGCTGGCCTGGTGGGCAAAGGCGACAAACTGTACGAATCTGGCTTGTATCACGAAGCGGCTGATTTCTATCAACGTGCCCTTAAAAGGAACCCAAACGATGTCGATGCACAACTGGGTTTACATCGCGCTCGCTATCAAATCATCGATCGCGGCCTGATTGAGGTGAGAATGCTGCGTTTATCTTCTAACATGGCGGGCGCGACACAAAAACTGGAACAAATTTTACGCCATCAAATGGAGTGGAACATAGAGGTGCAAGGGGCCGTCACTACCACACAGGCGGAAGAAACACGCTATGCAAAAAGTTGGCTGCTACACGAGGCCGAAGCTATTTCACAGACAGCGTTTCCCGATAAATTTCGTTGGTTTCAATATGTCTATTCCCACCTGATTGCCAATACACAAATCACACACCAACTGACCAAATACCAGGCTACCATCGATACAAAAGGAAAGAAGAATTGCCGGTCAATGGTGCAACACGTTGGGGGGCAGCGCTTCTTTTTGAGGGAGTTTACCGAAAAGTACTGTGCCTCCTGGGGCGAAACCACTCGTTTAACAACCGACGCCATCGATCGTACGCGCTTTAAGGGCCTCACTCGAATTAGTAAAATTCGACACAACACGCGACATAATAATAGCCAGCAAGACAACCTTCTGGCTCATTTAAACACGCTAAATGAACGCTTCCGAAAGAATATTTGGTACTCTCCCAGAGGCCAGAAAACACTTAAGGTAAATGCCAATGGCAGTGTGAATTACACTCGCACAGTGACGAAATCCCGCCGCAAAGCCAATTATAATGTTCGCGAAACCGTCACCAAGCAAACTCACACAGGCCAGCAAACCACCCAATCGGTCAAGGTCAAAAAATCCCATCCCTACATTGTGCGCCTCTATCAGGAGCAGCTCACGGTGAATATTCGCTACGCGAGCAGGCTCGATAGCCAACTAGTATCGCGCAATATCCATCAAGTCAAGAATCACACAAGTGAATCACACAACGAAGATTTTCCCGAGGCCCGGTTAAAGCCACAGCAACCAGACCTGATGAACGTTAATGCCCTCTTCAACCAACAACTGACTCGGCTCAATAGTGATTTTATCGGCGCTTTAAACCAACATTGGAAAACACAGTATTGCGAAAACAGCATTGGTGAAGCTTCCGGGGAAAATGTGCTGCGCTGCGCTAACATTAGTCCTCAGCACACGTATGTGAATAACTGGATGAAACAGAAATTCGGTATAAATTTTGGACAAATGATCGAACTCTATGGCGTGTAATATAACACTATACTTCTATTCAGGTATTGTTTGGAATGGCGTTGTTGCATGAATCGAACAGAAGCTGAAGCACCCCCTTGAACTCCGCAGCGGCAATGATCTGTCCCGGGTCATCCACACCAATAGGCAATTTCTTCCAGCGTTTATGCTTTTTCTCCCCAGGCTTTTGGGTCTCCCATTCCCCTTGACCGCAGACCTTCGCGCCGCTATGGAATTCTTCCGTCACATTTATCTTTGCATGTGAAACCACCGGGCAGCATTGACCTCATGACCGAAATGTGTTTTGGTGGTTTTATCACTCCGACGGGTCTGAGTGACCATTGACGTTCATAGCGAGGGAGACAACCATGCAGCCAGAGTCCACGTCCCACGCACAGGCGATGACGCAACCCGCGCTCCCGGTGCTTGATCTCGAACCCTATTTACGGGATGACCCTGGCGCTTGCGCGCAACTCGCAGCGGACGTGCACGATGCCCTGACGCAGGTGGGCTTCTTTTTTATCGTCAACCACGGCATTCCCCAGGGCTTGATCGACCGCGTGTTTCACGAAGCCGCCCGCTTTCACGACCTGCCACTCGATGACAAGTTGGCGCTCAAACGTAATGCGGCAAACGCAGGGTACGTCGCCCTTGGCGGCGGGCGCAGCCGGTCATCTGCTATTGATGCGCACCATAAACCCAACTTAAACGCGGCGTTTTTCATGAAGCGGGATCGCGGCCAGAATCAATGGCCAGGGGGGTTGCCTGGGTTTCGCGAGACGCTCCTCGACTATTTCCACGCCATGGAAACGCTGGGCAAACGCTGCCTGCCGCTATTCGCCATGGCTCTCGATTTGCCGCCCGAGTATTTTGACGCCTTTTTTCACGAGCCGGAGTGCACCTTGCGGCTGTCGATCTATCCGCCGATTGCCCATGAAGAGCATCAGTACGGCCTCGCGCCTCACACAGACGGTGGCTTTATCACGTTCTTGCCACACAACGACATTCCCGGCTTGTCGATCCGACCGGAGGGGTGGGACTGGATGAAGCCCCCAGCGCTGCCAGGCTCGTACCTCGTCAACTCGGGAGATATCTTGCAGCGCTGGACCAATGATCGCTTTCTCTCCACCTCCCATTGCGCCTTCAATGCCTCGGGGCGCAATCGCTACGCTATCCCGTATTTTTTTAATCCTACTCCTGACGTGCTGATCGAGTGCTTGTCCACGTGCCACGGGCCTGATGCGCCACCGAAATACAGCCCGATTACCTACGCGGCGTACAATCGGTGGTTCACAAATAACAACTACCGTAGCGATCCCAATGAACCGCCGATGCCACGGCCGTAAGCAGCTCAAACTTGTTCGGCTGCTCCTGCAGATCTTAGGTGGGCGATCTGAAGGATATCTACATGAAAAGGAGATCTAGATGATTGAGAAGCGACCATTCGGGCGAACAGGCCACATGAGTACGGTGACGCTGTTCGGAGCAGCAGCGCTCAGCCGGGTGAACCAGGACGACGCTGATCGTACTCTGGAGGTGTTGCTCGAATATGGTGTCAATCATATTGACACCGCGGCCCGGTATGGCGATTCCGAACTACGAATTGGCCCCTGGATGGCACGTCATCGCAAGGATTTTTTTCTGGCCACTAAGACAGGACAGAGAACATATGCGAAAGCGCGCGAGGACATCCACCGATCGCTCGAACGTTTACGAGTTGACTCGGTCGATCTTCTGCAGCTCCACGCGCTGTATCATCCGGACGAATGGGATATCACTATGGGGCCAGGAGGGGCTCTGGAAGCTGCGGTGGAGGCCCGCGAGCAAGGACTGGTCAGGTTTATAGGAGTTACCGGTCATGGCTGGACCATTGCGACCATGCATACGCGCAGTCTTGAGCGTTTTGACTTTGACTCAGTGCTCATGCCTTATAACTACGTCATGGCTCAGAATGAACGGTACCACAATGATTTCGAGGCGGTGGTACGGCTCTGTGAGGAGCGCAACGTGGCTGTGCAGACCATCAAATCCCTGGCTCGCGGTCCCTGGGCGACGACTGCAAAGAGCCGTAACACATGGTACCAGCCCTTGGAAGATCAGCAGGATATCGACCGGGCTGTGCACTGGGTGATCGGTCGGCCGCATATCTTTCTCAACACTGCCGGTGACATCCATCTCCTACCCAAGATCTTGGATGCCGCCAGCCGTTTCGAGTCCCGGCCGAGCGATGGCGACATGACTGCCATGCTCGATGCGCAACGCATGACCTCGCTATTTGGCATATGATTCGGCGTCGAAGCCGGACCACGCGAGGGCGTTCGTATGGACTTCGAGACGACTCGCGGACAGCGCACCCATGAGCCCCCACGCTTGAGCCGGTGCCCATGCTCCGAGACATCGCCAGGAGCGTCCCCGCGTGCCGAGCTGATTGCTCGGCACGCGGTTCATGAGGAACGTTCCCATCGAGGCAGCGATCAAGCCAAGCTACCGGAACACCATAGGAACTTTAGTCGGCATGGAAGCGGTGCAAGACCGACAGCACATCCATCGTCGACACGATGCCTAAAATCTTCTGTTTGTCGTCCACCACCGGTAAGTGGTGCACGCGATGACGCAGCATCTCGCCTGCGGCTGTTAGAATGGGTGTTTCGCGGTCGACGGCCACGACGGCCCCGGTCATGAGCTCACTGACCGTGCGCTGTCCCATATGTTCCTGCGTCAGCCTGTCGAAAAGCCATTGACGAGAATGTTCACTCACCCGTTCGACGTCCGTAAGTTCTTCCTCGACTTCTCGCGTGGGATCAATCAAGTCACTTGTCGAGAGAATCCCAACGCACCGATTCCTGCCGTCGGTGACGGGCAGCACCGTCACGCGGTATTCCGCCATGAGGCTGAGGGCGTCATGGATTGTATCGTCGGGTTCCACCGAGATGATGACAGTGGTCATTGCGTCTTTGACACGATACGAGGTGATGTCAGTGGTCATCGCATCTGTACTCCATTGCTTGGGATTCATCGCAGTCTCCGGACAACCGTACCAGTTACAGCAGCCAAGACGTGATTGACGCTACACATAGTACCCTCCGGCAACTTGGTCTGGCAAAGGTCGTGCTGCGTACAGATGCTAGCAGACAGCGGGTCACACCCCGAACCGCCAAGGTCGGGCATACGAATAGGGTCACTGGTGGATCTGCGGCACAATGTGGCTTATAGTGCTAGAGACTGCTTGAAACATCCCCTTCTGGACGTCGCCCGGCTGCACGCAGCAGACTCGGCGCTGTCCTGTATCGCTGCGGATACGGCTGCTTCGGGCGCCTTGGAGCCCCCGATTGCGGAGCCACGTATCTTTGAATCCATACACACTGAAGGACAATACCTTGACTATCGATGCTGCAACCGGAATCGCGCGTATTCTCAAGCAAGAAGGCGTGGAGTGGGTCTCTACGTTTCCTGTGTGTCGGGTCAACAACGCCCTCGGCCGTGAAAACGTGCCGATGCTCATGATGCGAGACGACCGCTACGCCATCGCCGTGGCCGACGCGTTCTCACGCATCACGGGTGGCAAGAAAATCGGTGTGGCCACGGTACAGGGCGGCGTCAACGCCGCTGGGCTGCAGGTGGCCTATGCTGGGCTGGCCCAGGCATACGAAGATAACTCGCCGATGCTGTGCATTACGGACGGGGTCCCGATCGGCGGCACCGAGAACTCGCATTTCGACGTGACCTCGAGTCTCAAATCGGTTTCCAAGTGGTATGGTTACATCGACAAGCCGGAACGCGTGCCGGAGTTCATGCGCCGTGCTTTTACTATGCTCCGCACGGGCCGTCCCGGCCCGGTCATTTTGGCGGTGCCGGATGCCGCGGGACAGTACGACGAAACGGCCGATCCGTACATCCCGGTGAAAGGCTGGAAGTCCGCTCCTGACCCGGCGGACGTGACCCTCGCCGTTGACATGCTACTCAAAGCGAGCCACCCGCTGCTCTACGCAGGTGAGGGGGTCATCTATGCCGACGCGGCGGCGGAACTCAAAACGTTTGCGGAACTCGCGAATATTCCGGTCATCTCGACGCTCAAGGCCAAGGGGGCATTTCCTGAAGATCATCCATTGTTTGTTGGCGTGCGCGGCGACCAAGTCACCGAATACCTACGGAAAAGCGATCTGATTCTTGCCGTCGGGTCCAGTCTGTCACCGGGCCGTTTCAGTCATGCCATTCCCCATGCGGCCAGTAAGACCATCATTAATTGCAGCGTCACCGAACTGGACGTGAACAAGGTCTTTCCGACGGCGCACGCCTTGATAGGTGACGCTCGCTTCTCCTTGCAGGCGCTGACGGATGAACTGTCGTCGCAGTCGGGCGGCAAGGGGCGCGCCGCCGGGAATGTCGCAGCCGAGGTCAAAGCCTCCCGGGATGCCGCACTGGCGCAGTACCGCGAAGCGATGGCGTCGAACGATACGCCGATCAACCCGTACCGCGTATACAGCGAACTCATGCAGGTACTGGATCCGCACAAGTCGTTCGTGACGCACGAGTCCGGCAACACGCGCGACCAGTTGACCACGGTCTACGACACCCTGATTCCGCGGGGATTTTTGGGATGGGGTAATGTGTCGTCACTAGGATATAGTCTGGCTGCCACCGTTGCCGCAAAGAAGGCTCACCCGGACCGGCAGGTCGTGGCGGTGACGGGCGAAGCGGGGCTCGGGTATATGATGGGCAATCTTGAAGTCCCGGTGCGGGAGAAATTGGGCATTACGGTGGTACACATCAGCAACGGCGGGTTTTCCGGATACGGTCCCGGCTTTTGGGGCGAGGGGCACGACCCGTACACACACCGCGTGCTTGGCCCCGACGAGGTCGACATGTCGAAGGCGATCCGGGAGTTCGGGCTGCACACGGAACGGGTGACAGAGTCGGGCGCCATTGCGGGTGCACTTGAACGTGCACTGGCCGCGAACGACAACGGTCAGCCGTCGTATATCGAGGTCGTCTGCAGCCAGTTCCCGGTGTATGGACAGTGGGTGGGGCGTAATGGGTGATGCCTAGATATCCATGTCGTATGTGCTGTACCAGTAGGGGGAGGCCTTGTGCCTGCCCAATATCGGGCAACCACAAGGGTTGCCCCTACGCGACGACTGCATGACGACAATGCCGCTGCCTTCGAGCGGTACACCACGTGCGGAATCTATTCCCTGACAATTAATGACGCGCGGTGCCACCACCACTCGCCGGCACCGCGTAGAAGTTCATCGTGAGCGACACACAGGTGTAGTAACCCATCAGCACGATCATATCGGTGATGCTCTCGTGCCCAAGGGCTTGTAACGCTCGATCGTACAGATCCTGGGGGATCAATCGCCCCTGCGCCAGTGCGCATGCTACATCGTACACCACGGTTTCGCGTGCGTCCGTCAGCGTGGGTTGCCGACCTGCGACGATGGCTTCCACCACAGTGGCTGGAAGCCCAACCTCTTTGCCGCGCCGTTCGTGCGCATTGGTCGGGAAGACCGAACCCCATTGGCTGCAAATGACGAGCACCGTGATTTCGCGTTCGCGTTCAGACAAAGACGACTGACCCGGGGTGAAATGGTCACCGAGTGGTGCAATGGAGTGGACGAGCTTGGGGTTGTGCACCCATACGCGATAGGGGCCTGGCAAGCGGCCGCGGGGGCCATCGACGAGTAAGCGATACCCGGCTTGCTGTTCTGGCGTCATCTGCTCAACAGTCTGTTCGGTGTATCGGCCAAAGGTGGGGCTGTCAGTCATCGTGCGTGCTCCTTTGTTGGGCTGGAATGTGCTCGATTAGGTATGTCAGTGACGTCGCGTCTGTTCCCACACAGGTCTTGCGTGACCACCGTCGTCATGCAGCGGGGCAACTATGGTGTAAACGGGCAATCATGTCCAGTCGAATACTCCTTATCTCGGTAGAAAGGCACCAAGCATATGAGCACCTCCGATGCGCCAACCGCGTTCGGCAGAAGCAACCCGCCGCATCAGGCGTGGCTGGCCAAGCAGCCGTCTGAACCTATTCTCGATCCCGATTTACCCATCATTGATACGCATCATCACCTGTGGGAACGACCGAACAGTCGCTACTTGCTTGAGGAATTCCTGGCGGATTGTCGCACCGGCCACAACATCGTGGCCACGGTCTTTGTGGAATGTCATTCCATGTACCGCGCCAGCGGTCCCGAGGCATTCCGCCCTGTCGGCGAGACTGAGTTTGTTACGGGTATCGCGGCGATGAGCGCCAGTGGTCTGTACGGAGCGACTCGGGTTGCGGCGGGGATCGTCGGCTTTGCCGATCTGACCCTGGGGGATCGCGTCGAGCCCGTGCTGGAAGCGCATATCAATGCCGGCGGCGGGCGCTTCCGTGGAGTACGTCATTCCGCCGCGTGGGATGCGAGTCCTGTGATTGGTAATAGCCGCACGACAGACGGTCTGCACCTCTTCATGCAGCCGGATTTCCGGGCTGGTTTGGCACGCCTGACCGCGCTCGGATTGTCCCTTGATGCATGGGTGTTCCATCCGCAATTGGACGACGTCATCGCTCTGGCACGTGCCTATCCCGGCGCCAATCTCATCGCCGGTCATGTGGGTGGCCCGCTGGGTTATGGCCCTTATGCGGGCAAACAGGACGAGGTGTTTGCCTGGTGGAAAAGTCGCATCACCGAGCTGGCCGCGTGTCCCAACGTCGTCATGAAACTTGGTGGCATGATGATGCGCTTGGCCGCGTTCGATTACGGTACTGAGCCGCTGCCCCCGACCTCTACCCAGCTGGCTGACCTGTGGCGCCCGTACATGGAGACCTGTATTGAGGTTTTCGGCGCGGACCGGTGCATGTTCGAAAGTAATTTCCCTGTGGAGAAGATGGGCAGTGGCAGTGCGGTCTTGTGGAATGCTTTTAAGCGCATTGCCGCCGGAGCGTCGGATGAGGAGAAAGAAGCTTTGTTCAGTGGCACGGCGCGGCGGGCGTATCGACTCGAGTAATAGACGTTCTTTGTGCGGAGTAGTTCGGATTACTGACCGAGAAGGCAACAACCATAGGAGAAAACGCCATGGGAATTTTCAGATTGTATTCCGGCGATGATGGCGAGTCGCACATCGAAGAGCTCGATCTCGCATCCCAACCGGATCTGACCACCCTCCATAACGCCAAGGGGGTCGTGTTTCGTTCCTCAGAGCCGGGATATTTTAGCGACTGGCATACTGCACCGCGACGTCAGTACGTCATCACCCTCTCTGGCGAGGCGGAAATTGGCTTAAGAGACGGCACGATCCACCGTTTGGGCCCGGGTGATGTGAATTTGGCCGAGGACCTTACCGGCAATGGGCACACTACCCGTGTGGTGGGAGACGTCCCTCGCGTCACCGCGACCATCCACCTGGATGGATAAGAGAGGTCCTGTTCACCTTCAAGTAATACGAGAGTCCGGGGCGACGGCTTCGTTGCCGTCGTCTCGATCTATTGGGTATTACGCAGGGTTGCCATACATCGTGTCGTAGGCCATCTGCACGCGCTGGCATTCCCCGCTGACAAGATCATAGATGTCACATTCAGCATACGGTCGGGAGTATACATGCACCGAGGCGGCAGGAGCACCGAACTCCATACAGTTTTCCACCGCATGAATATCAGCCGGGCCGTCGAGATGACCCGCACTGCCGTCGACTGCTGGACTGATCAATTCCAGGTGTAGAGGTGTGTTGGATACGAGTCGATAGGAGGTAAAGCGGAGCGTCCCACACTCGACGCGAGCCCAACAGAGTTCGCCCTCATGGCCATGAATGGGAGCTTGCTGCCCCGAGCCCCAGCAGATCACCAGAATTTCATAGGCGTCCGTCTTGTGCACCAGATTCCGTGTGTAACGCTCGGGTTGGTAATGAAGATACTTTTCGAGCGTTGCAGGGATGATCCGTGTGTCTGCAAGATAGGATTGCACTGCATTGGCATCAAAGGTTCCGGCAGCCATCGATTCGAGCGTGGTGACGAAATCGTCCATCCCGACATAGTGTGCCATTATCGCCCTCCTGTATGCGAGTGTGGTATCAGCCGTCGCGCAGTATTTCTCCAGTAAGCATACCGGATATGAATCAGCCACGTACACCATCACAACGGGTGGAGTGATGTTTAGTGCATTCCACTTTCCCAATCGTGTCACTTTGGGTTTGCGCGTGTGTGCAGCCCGGAGTAGGATGGACGATGTTTGTGATGGTTGACATGACTCTGTCACTTTATTGCTCTGCCACGCCGAGCCTCATGCCGTTGAACAACCCTCGTCTATGGAGACACAAGATGCTCGAAGACAAGCCGAATATCGTTCTTTCTACCAAGGAGTACAACGTCGTAGGCAAACGGCCCATTCGCCACGATGGGGCCGAGAAAGTTACTGGACAAGCCCGTTACGGAGCCGATGTCAATTTGCCAGGCATGCTCTATGGCAAGGTGCTGCGTAGCCCCTATGCCCATGCCCGCATCAGATCCATTGACACCCGCCATGCCGAAGAGCTCCCGGGGGTGCATGCGGTTGTCACGTCCGCGGCGTTCACGCAGCCGCCTGGCCGGGTCGTTGACCTTGCCGAAGGTGCGATCCATAACCTGGGGTTCATGTGCAACAACATCATGGCTGTGGACAAAGTGTTGTACAAAGGGCACGCCCTGGCGGCAGTCGCCGCAACCAGCCCGTACATCGCGGAAGAGGCCTTGGCCCTCATTCAAGTGGAATACGAAGTCTTGCCGGTGGTAGCCACTGCGCAGGATGCCATGAAGGAGGGCGCGCCGTTACTGCACGAGCGGCTGGCGTCGTTGAATAACCCCGCCCTGCGCCCTGGTGGCTACATGGACGACGATGATACCAGTCCGGGCTCGAACGTCTCGAATCACTTTGAGTTCCGTTTAGGCGACGTCGAGCAAGGCTTCAAAGAAGCCGATGTCATTGTGGAGAAAGAGACGCACACCTCACCGGTGCATCAGGGCTATATCGAGCCTCACACCGGAACCGCGCATTGGGGCAGCGATGGACGCCTCACGATCTGGTCCAGCAGTCAGGGCCAGTTTGCCGTGCGTGAGATGACGGCCCGTTTCATGGGCGTACCGGTGTCGCAGGTCAAAGCGATTCCGATGGAAATCGGCGGCGGTTTTGGCGGCAAGACCATCGTGTACGTTGAACCCGTAGCGGCAGCCCTGGCACGGAAAGCCGGCCGACCGGTGAAAGTCACCATGTCCCGCACGGAAGTTCTCGAAGCCTCTGGCCCCACATCCGGCACGCATATTCGCGTCAAGTTGGGTGCCACCAAGGCAGGAAAACTGGTCGCGGCGGAAGCCCATCTGATTTACGAAGCGGGGGCCTACCCCGGCTCACCGGTTTCGCCTGGCTGCCAGTGCATGATGGCGGCGTATGATATCCCCAACGCCTGGATCGAGGGTTTTGACGTAGTGGTGAACCGGCCCAAGGCGGCAGCCTACCGTGCCCCTGGGTCACCAGCGTCTGCGTTTGCCATGGAAACGGCGATCGATGAGCTATGCGAAAAACTCGGGATGGACCCGCTGGAATTTCGCCTGCTCAACAGTGCCAAGGAAGGCACGCGGCGCGCCACCGGTCCGATCAATCCCAAAGTCGGTTTCATAGAGACCTTGCAGGCTGCGAAGGACCATCCGCACTACTCCGCCCCGCTGGAAGGCCCGAATCGTGGTCGGGGTGTGGCCAGCGGTTTTTGGTTTAATGGCACCGGCCCATCCAGTGCCTTGGGGATTGTGAATCCCGACGGCACTGTGAAGCTGATCGAAGGCTCGCCTGATATCGGCGGTACGCGTACCTCAGTGGCACAAATGCTGGCTGAAGTGTTAGGCATTCCGGTCGAGGATGTTATTCCGACAGTCGGCGATACCGATTCTATCGGCTTCACCTCAACCACTGGTGGCAGTAACACGACGTTCAAAACTGGCTGGGCGGCGTACGAAGCGGCGCAAGACATCGTACGGCAATTCCGTGAGCGTGCGGCGAGAGTGTGGGAGTGTGATATAGAGCAGGTCAATTATAAGGACGGCGTGTTGACCCACGCGACAGACGCCGACAAAACACTCACCTTCAAAGAAGTCGCGGCGCGCCAGAACGGGACGGGCGGTCCTATCACCGGCCGTGCAGGAGTCAACCCTCCGGGACCGGGACCTTCCATCGGCGCGCATATCGTGGACGTCGAGGTCGATCCGGATACCGGGAAGGTCACCATCTTGCGCTATACCGCTGTGCAGGATGCCGGAAAGGCGATTCATCCCGGTTATGTCGAAGGGCAAATCCAGGGTGGCACGGTGCAAGGGATCGGTTGGGCTCTAAACGAAGAGTATTACTATAACGACGAGGGTGTTATGGTGAACTCCAGTTTCCTGGACTACCGTATGCCCACGAGTTTGGACCTGCCGATGATCGATACGGTCATCGTCGAGGTGCCGAACCCCACGCATCCTTTTGGCGTACGCGGGGTAGGGGAGGTGCCGGTGGTGCCGCCCATGCCTGCGATTTCCAACGCCATTTACCGGGCAATTGGGGTGCGGATGAATCAGTTACCCATGGCGCCTGGCCGTGTGTTGGAAGCTCAGTGGGCACGTGACGGCAGTAGTCGTAACGGAAGTCAGTGATACCGATTCTCTGCAATCGGGATGCATTTGGATGCCGGCAGTGACTGTGTCGCTGCCGGCATCGCAGTGTCAGCATGTACGCGGGGCAACTCGTTGCCAACGGGTTTGGGCAAGATTGGAGAGCATGAATGGGCGGACAAGACGAGCGTGCGGTACGCAACGATCAGGCTAAGGCCCGCGGACCTCTGACGGGCCTCCGGGTGATCGAACTCGCCGATGAGCAGGCGGAATATTGCGGGCTGGTGTTGGCGGGATTGGGTGCCGAGGTGATCAAAGTCGAACCGCCCGGTGGAAGCCCCTCGCGCCGTATCGGTCCCTTCTACGAAGACCGGGAAGATCCGGAGCGTTCTCTGTTCTTCTGGCAATACAACCGTGGGAAGCGCTCGATCGTACTCGACATGCATCAGCGGGACGATCAAGACCAGTTCCGTGCGCTTGTTGCCACGGCCGACGTGGTGCTGGATTCCACGCCCAAGGGCGAGCTTGATGGATTAGGGTTGAGTGTGGACGCGCTGATGCAGCAGCATCCCACCCTGATTATGGCGCGGATGTCCCCTTTCGGTGACTCTGGCCCCTGGGCTGATTTCAAAAGTTCCGACTTGATCCACCTGGCACTGGGCGGCGTGGTGATGAATTGCGGCTACGATCCGGCGCCGGATGGGACGTATGATTTGCCGCCGATCGCCCCGCAGATGTGGCACGCGTATCACATCGCCGGTGAGCAGTTCGCGATGAGTATCATTGCCGCGCTGATTTATCGTTGGCGAACAGGGAGGGGGCAGCGCTTATCGTGTGCCATCCATGAGGCCGTGTCTAAGTGCACCGAGGTCGATCTCATGTCGTGGGTGATGCGGCGTGCCCCGGTGTTACGCCAAACGTGTCGACACGCGCGCGAAACCGTGTCGCCGTTTCCGTCGATCGCACACACCAAAGATGGGCGCTGGGTGATGGCGAATTTGGGGACACGCCCTGGTGATGTGGCCCGTCTCACTGCCTTGCTCGAAAACCATGGCATGACGGCTGACCTTGCGGCCGAGCAAGCCGGCGCGCCCCAAGGAGGCCGGTTCATTCCAGGCACGGCGCCTGAGACGTCACAAGGTCCCCACCCGATGGAAGCCGTGCAGCGCTTCGTGCGGTCATTTACGTACGAGAATATCCCGTGGCGTGAAGCGCAAGAGGCGGGGATGCTCTGGGCGCCGCTGCGCAAACCGCACGAGAACGCCCTCGATCCCCACTGGCTCGCCCGCCAAAGCTGCGCCGATATTGCACACCCGGAGCTTGGCCGCTCATTCCGCTACGCTACGAGCAAGTGGCTCGCTACCGGCACCACCTGGTCGGTGGGCCGCCGGGCGCCATTGGTGAATGAAGATGCCAAGGACGTGCTTGCCCAGCCGCAACGTGATGTTCCGGTGATTCGTAGCGCGCCGCCGGTCTCCGGGCTCGAAGAACTCTCGCCCTTGGGCAAACCCTTCCCGTTGCGGGGCATCCGTATCCTAGACTTCACCTGGTTCCTGGCTTCAGCCGGCGGCACGCGGTTTCTCAGTGCCTTTGGTGCTGAGAGTATTAAGGTCGAGCTCAAGTCCCACCCGGATACGCGTATGGCTGCCATGGCACCCGTCGGCGGCCGCGCTGCCCGCGAAAGGGCCACCGCTCCCCTCCCTCCCGTCAACGACTCCGACATGGGTGGGCAATTCAACAACAAAAATCCTGGTAAACGGGGTATCTCGCTGAATGTCCGGCATCCGAAGGGTTTAGAAATCGCCAAGCGTTTGGTGGCCATGTCTGACATCGTCGCCGAAGGGTTTTCACCGGGAGTTTTGGACAATTGGGGCTTGGGATACGAGGCGCTACGCGCCATCAAGCCGGATATTATATACGCCCAGCAGTCAGGCATGGGGGCGCAGGGCACATACGGGCGCTTTCGTACCGTGGGCCCGATTGCCAACTCCTTTGCGGGCTTGTCGGAGATGTCGGGACTCCCCGAGCCGGCCATGCCGGCAGGGTGGGGTTATTCCTATCTGGATTGGATGGGAGCGTACAGCTTTGCCCTGGCTATGCTCAGCGCGCTGTTCCACCGCGATCGGACGGGCGAAGGACAGTGGATTGACGCGTCGCAGTCCGAAGTCGGCCTGTTTATCAACGGCACTACTATCCTTGATTGGTCGGCAAATGGACGGGTGTGGTCGCGATACGGCAACCGCTCCCCGTACAAACCGGCCGCGCCGCATGGGGTGTATCCTTGTGCCGGAGAAAATCGCTGGCTCGCCATCGCTTGCTTCACGGAAGCAGAATGGCAAGCGCTGGCGACAGTCGTCGGACACCCGGAGTGGACCGAGGATCCACGGTTTAGCAATCTTGCAGCGCGGCTGGCGCATCAAGATGCCCTTGATGCACTGGTTGGTGTCTGGACGCAAACCCTCGAAGCCTATCAGGCGATGCACGCGTTGCAGCAGGCTGGCGTGCCTGCCGGGGTCTGTCAGACGGCTGAGGATCGCTGCGACCATGACCCGCAATTGGCAGCCCTCGAATGGTTGACGGAGGTGACGGGTACGAAGATCGGCCGCTGGCCTATCGCCGAGGTGCCCGTCAAGATGAGTGAGAGTCCCGCCTATATCGGCGGCCGTATCGATCGCGGCGCGCCTTGTTACGGCGAAGATAATCAGTACGTCTATGGCGAGTTGTTGGGAATATCGTCCAGCGAGATTGACGAACTTGCGGCTGAGGGTGTGATTTGAGTCGCACATCATGCAATTCGGCCTCTCAGGGAGCAACACGAAAATTATACGCTTACATCACAATCACACTATCTTGCGGTGCATGCTATGACTGACGCTGCTGATACCAGCGATACACGCTGCTTCCAGACCATGGTGCCAATGCGTGATGGCACCCGACTCAATACCTTTGTGTTCCTACCAGAAAGCGGCGGGCCGCGTTTCCCGGTGATCTTGCACCGCACGCCCTACGGCATTACCACATCGGAGAATCAAGACTGGACCGACTGCACCAAGGGATGGTTGCCGAGCGCGGCCGAGCCTTTTCGCGGCTCGATTCTCCGTGGGTGGCGCAGCATCGTTGCGCATGGCTATGCCGCGGTCTATCAGGATACACGAGGCCGTTATGGCTCAGAAGGGGAGGATAGTGTCTATGGCGATGACGCCGCAGACGGCCACGACACCCTGGAGTGGATCGCCAGTCAGCCATGGACGAATCACATGGTAGGCATGTCCGGGTCATCCGCCGGAGCCACCACGACGCTCGCAGCGGCATCGCAGCGGCATCCCACACTGCGTGCCTTTTTTACGCAAGTGGGCGGGTCGAGTATTTACGACGATGTGGTTTACGAAGGTCAATCGATCGAGATGGAGCGGCTGTGGCTGTGGGTGTCGCGTAACATCCCGGGCTTGTCGCAGTCGCATCGGGAGGCTGTGATGCAGCGGTTCGGCCTCAGTGCGGCTACGCTGGATGCGGCTGCAGAATCAGCGGCGGCACGGTACACCCGATTGGAAGCTGCACGGCAAGAGCAGCCGCCTTTTGTCGGCTCTGAAGATTGGATGCGTTTACCACTCACGGGATATCCCGATTTTGCTACCTGGCAGCCTTATCTCGATGAGATTATCACCCATCCTGCCTCTGACGCGTTCAGGGCGCGGCACAATTTCCGCCGTACCATCGACATCCCGGGCTTCCATGTCACCACGTGGTTCGATATCTTTCAGACCAGTGTGTTGGCAGCGTTCAATGACATTCAGGCGCGGGTCGGGAATCAGATCCTGTGGATCGGTCCCAATGACCACTATTTTGTCTACCAACAGCATTTTTGGCCCCGCGATCCGTATTTCGAGTGGTTCGACTATTGGCTCAAAGGCGAGCGTAACGGGATCATGGATCGGCCGGCGGTGCTCTATTCTCCGCGCGATTGGGTCGAGGATCGTGAGAACTATGTCGCGGATGACTGGCAGTACGCGGAGCGCTGGCCGCCGCCGGGTGCTCTGCCGCGTCGCCTCTACCTTCGGGGTGACGGTCGCCTCACCACGGAAGGGGAGGGTGGTGAGCCGCGCCGCTATGTGTATGATCCGCGCCAACCCATCCCGACACTTGGGGGCCGGAACATGCTTATCGATGCCGGACCGCGTGACCAGCGTCCGGTGCAGACGCTACCCCAATATGGCTTAATGTATCAAAGTGAAATGTTACCCGAGGATGTGACGATCGCCGGCGCCGTACGTGTGACGCTGCATGTGCAATCCACCTGCCGCGACACTGACTTTATTGCCAAGTTGATCGAGGTGGAGCCCGACGGCCGAGCCATGCTGCTGATGGACGGTGTCGTGCGCGCCATGTACCGTGAACCATTGATCGAGCCACAGCATCTGACGCCGGATCAGGTGTATCGCCTCACCATCAACCTGGCGGATATCTATCACACCTTCCGCGCAGGTAACCGTATTCAGGTGGACGTGACGAGCAGTAACTTCCCACGTCGTGCGAGGAACACGAATAGTGGTAACCCGGTTTTGGCGCATGATTCGGATGCTCATATCCGTGTTGCCACCAATACCGTGCACCATGCCGGGGTGACACCATCCTTCCTGGAGCTTCCGGTGCTGAGGGGTCAATGCACGATATGACCATCTACCGCTTGACGCTTGCCTACGACGGGCACAACTATTTCGGCTGGCAACGTCACGGCAATCAGCCCACGATTCAGGGAACGCTCGAGCAGGCCATAGAGGCGACCTTCGGTGTTCGGACTGCAGTGCATGGTTCGGGTCGGACGGATCGTGGCGCGCATGCGAACGGCCAGGTCGCCAGTATAGAACTGCCTGCTGACATCGACACTCCAAGTGCTTTGGCGGAACTGAACGCTAGACTTCCCCAGGACATTCGCATTGTCGACTTCGCGTCTGCCCCTCCCGGTTTTCATGCACGGACCTCTGCTACAAGCAAGGTTTATCGTTACGTTATCTGGAATGCGCCCGACTGCCCCAAGGAGCGTTTCGGGCGTGTCTGGCACATTCCCGGGAAGTTGGATGTCGAAGCGATGCGCGCGGCGTGTCCCATCTTTCTCGGCGAGCTCGATTTTGCTTCATTCGCCAAGAAACCGAATTTCAAGCAAGCAACTACCGTCCGGCATATCACCCAGATCGAGTTGAACGCCGAACTGCCGCTCATCGAGATAACCATGCGTGCGGATAGTTTTCTGTACAAGATGGTACGCAATATTGTCCGGGCCATTGTCAAGGTGGGCGAGGGCCGCACGGACGTAGCGCAGCTCGAGAAGATCGTAGCGGCGAAAGATCGGCGCGCGGCGCCCGGTACGGCTCCTGCGTCGGGGCTCTACCTTGACGCGGTCTATTTTGACGAAGAACCCGGCAATCCGGACGCTGAAATTGCCTAACGCCGAACATTGCAATGCGGCCATGAAGCACTTCGAGCATCAGCGGCATAAGCCCAAGACTCCACTCGCGAGACCCAGAGAGCTGATTGTGGCGTGTGTACCCATGCGGAGTAAGGTCAACATCTCTGCCATCGCCAGAACCGCCAGCGCCTGCGGGGTCACACGTCTCATCTTGTGCGGGAACGCCAAGCTCATTAGCAAGATCGCCCGCGACGGCGCCGAGACCCTCGAGATCGAGATCCACCGCACCTTGCAGCCGGTGCTGCGCAGCTATCGCGCGGATGGCTACCGCCTTGTCGGTCTCGAGCAGACTACAAACTCGCAGGATTTGCATGCGTATGCGTTCGAACGCCGCTCTATTCTGGTCATCGGCAATGAACGCCTGGGCTTGTCAGACGAGGTGTTGGCCGAGCTCGATGACGTTGTCGAGATCCCCGTCTACGGCTTACCGCACAGCTTTAATGCCGCTACCGCTACCGCCATGGCTCTCTACGAATACTGCCGACAATTCGGCAACACCTGAGTGCAACCGATCACCCTGCCATCTCACGCACGTCGGTCAGCCGGCCCGTCACGGCTGCAGCAGCAGCCATCGCCGGACTTACCAGATGCGTGCGTGCGTCGCGACCTTGGCGCCCCTCGAAGTTGCGATTCGACGTCGAGGCACAGCGTTTACCAGGCGCAACGCGGTCCGGGTTCATCCCAAACACATGGAACAACCGGACTCCCGCCATTGAAATCCCGCTTCGATGAAGACCTGGTCCAGGCCTTCCACCTCGGCTTGCTGTTTGATCTGCGTCGAACCCGGCGAGACCATCGCCTCCACGTGCGATGCGACCTTGTGTCCCCGTACGATATCAGCCGCGATCCGCAAGTCTTCGAGGCGGCTGTTGGTGCATGAACCGATGAAGACGTTGTCGATCGGAATGTCGGTCATTTTCGTCCCCGGGGTCAATCCCATGTATTCGAGGGCGCGACTCATGGCCGTGCGCTTCGCCTCCGTATCGGCATCCTCGGGATCGGGTACGACACCCGTGATGGGGACAACGTCCTCCGGGCTCGTTCCCCACGTAACCTGCGGCGCGATGGCCGTTGCATCGATGCGGACCTCATGGTCATAGACCGCACCCTGGTCGGACGCGAGTGTCTTCCAGTAGGCCACTGCCGCGTCCCACTGCGCGCCTGGGGGTGCCATCGGCCGGCCCTTGAGATAGGCAAACGTCTTCTCGTCCGGGGCTATCAGACCCGCCCGCGCGCCGCCTTCGATGGTCATATTGCTCACCGTCATGCGCCCTTCCATTGACAGGTCGCGAATGGCGCGTCCAGCGTACTCAATGATATAGCCCGTACCGCCGGCGGTGCCGATCTGACCGATAATTGCCAGGATCAGATCCTTACCGGTGCACCCTGGTGGTAGGGGATCGTCAACCAACACGCGCATGTTCTTCGGTCGAGAGGTGCGTAGGGTCTGGGTCGCCAGCACATGCTCGCCTTCGGACGTACCAATACCGAAGGCGAGTGCTCCGAACGCCCCATGCGTCGCGGTATGACTGTCACAGCACACGATCGTCGTTCCCGGAAGCGTAAATCCCTGCTCGGGGCCGATGACATGCACGATACCCTGACGCGGGTCCAGCATGTCGAAAAGCGGCACGCCGAATTCATTGCAGTTGATGCTCAGGGTTTCGACCTGTAAGCGTGATTCGGGATCCTCAATACCGAGGCTGCGATCCGTGGTTGGGACATTGTGATCGGCCACCGCGAGGGTTGCCGCAGGGCGTCGTACCGAGCGTCCGGCCATACGTAGTCCCTCAAAGGCCTGAGGAGAGAGGACTTCATGCAGCAGGTGCCGATCGATGTATAGGATCGTAATGCCGTCGTCCTGCACTTCGACCACGTGGTTCTGCCAAATTTTATCGAACAGTGTTTGTGGTTGCGCCATCGCCAGATCTCCGCGTTCCGTATGGATGGATTTATGCATAAAGCCAGGGTTGCTGTTGCCGCTGCGCTGCCTCGAACGCTTCGATTTTCTCGGCCTTTTGTAATGTCAAACCGATGTCATCTAAACCGTTCAACAGGCAATCCCGGCGAAAGTCGTCGAGCTGAAAGCGCATCTTCGTGCCATCAGGGCGCGTGATCTCCCTGGCTTCGAGATCGATGGTTAACTCCGGGTTATTCTGGTCGGAGGCGTCTGTCATCAGGACCTCAAGTTCTTCCTTCGAGACCGTGATCGGCAAGATACCGTTCTTGAAGCAATTGTTATAAAAGATGTCCGCAAAGCTCGTGGAGATAATGCAGCGGATGCCAAAATCGAGCAGCGCCCATGGTGCATGTTCCCGTGACGAGCCGCAGCCGAAATTGTCCCCGGCGACCAGGATCGTGGCGTGCCGGTATGGGGCTTGATTCAAGATGAAATCCGGCTTTTCGCTCCCATCCGTATTGAATCGCAGCTCGTCAAAGACCACCGTGCCGAGCCCCGTGCGTTTGATCGTACGTAAGTGTAGTTTCGGAATGATCTTGTCGGTATCGATGTTCATCATGTCCATCGGCGCCGCGACGCCGTGCAACGTAGTGAATTTTTCCATGTCCATTCCTCAATCGTGGCTATGTTGATCCGACGGAAAGCATCAACAAACCATATTTATGTCATGGCGTCAACGGTTCCCACCAGGCCGGCGGAGGCATACGGCTGGGGAAACGGAGTAAAAGGGGCGTTTGCATGGCTTAGACTCTCAGCGATGCAGAAGGTACCTAACCGAACTATTCCCACGCCTTTTGGACCATTCCCACCCATCCTGGGCTTATGCTACACTGAGCGTTATCTGGGATGCAGCACGATAGACAACCGTCTGGCTTGACAGCAGAGGCATGTGAAAAGGGGAGAGCGATGGCGTCGATTTTTGAGCAGCCAATTACCGCTGCGAGCGCATGGACGGGGTCTGAGATGCGTCAGCGTAACGACTGGATGCACGTCCTGAATGCGGATGAATGTGCCGATATCGACAGGGCGCTGCGGTTGGTGCAAGCGCATGGCATCGAGATGGAACACATGACACGGGCTGATTTTCCCTTGCCTATCTTGGGTGATGTGCTCGCCGATCTCGAGCATGAGGTCCGAAACGGGCGGGGGTTTTGTCTACTTCGTGGCATTCCCCTTGAGCGCTATAACGATGAGGAAGCGGCTCGTATTACCTGGGGATTGGGGACCTATCTGGGCACCGCGATATCACAAAATACCTACGGCGACATGTTGGGTCGGGTGTTTGATCACGGGTACGACTCCGCCGCAACCTCGCGCGTTCGAGGCTATCAATCCAGCGCGGCGCTGATGTTTCACGTCGACCGGTGTGATATGACCACCCTCACGTGTCTGCGCCAAGCTCGGGAAGGAGGGATGAGCCGGATCATCAGTTCGATGACGATTCACAACGCCATGCTCGCCGATCATCCGGACTATCTGGAGCCGCTGTATGAGGGCGTTCCCTACATTCACCGGGAAGCGGTGGGGGAGATGCACAGTTGGATCGAGCCGGTGTATAGCGTAACGGACGGAGTGTTAAGCTGCTCCATTCGGCGCAACACGGTGCAGCAAGCGATAGAGGAATCTGGCTTGCCGGTGAGTCGGTTGACGCTCGATGCCTTGTCGTATTTTGATACACTGGCAGAACGACCGGATTTGTATCTCGAAATGCAAATGCAGCCTGGCGATGTGCAGATGGTGAACAACTATACCGTGTTGCATGGCCGCACGGAATTTGTAGACTATACGGAGCCAGAAAAGAAGCGCGAGATGCTCCGCTTGTGGTTGCGCTTTTTTACGCCCCGGCCCGCCGCTGCGTATTTGAAAACCCAGTTCTCTGGCGTCGAGAAGGCCATATAAGTTGTAGCGGGGTCAGAGACGAGAAAGCTCCATTTGTACTGTATACTGCCTCTCTACGAAATTGGCTGACGAACGTGAGCACCCACGTACGCCTCCCGAGCGTGGCAGGTGTCACGCGCCTGCATTGTCACAATCACGCTCTATCGACGATAATAGGCATATAGGCTAGGTACACGCAGCGTGGAACAGTGCCGCCGCACGAAAGGATACGACCATTCTTACCACCATTGGCCCACTTGTGACCTTTCTTGTCTTGGCATGTGCCGCGAAAGAAATCGGCGCACGTACCAGACGTTTCGGCTTGCCGTTGATCAGCGGTTTCTTGCTCGTTGGCATCATTGCCGGCCCCTATATCTTGGGGATACTCAACAACGGGGCCGTGGAACGGTTGCGCTTTCTCGATGCGTTTGCGCTGTCCTTTATCGCCTTTGCCGCAGGGGGAGAGTTTGAGCTGGCCACCGTGCGCAGCTCCCTGCGCCCCATTTTCTCGATTCTCTTAGGTCAGACGTTGGTTTTGGTTCTCGGCACCGTGG
>CAJIAL010000344.1_pt1 | contig 24697 bp, 21 predicted proteins | sample 9199091 | NCBI WGS metagenome assembly CAJIAL01 (sample SAMEA7708270, study PRJEB35096) | sediment metagenome | biome: marine neritic benthic zone biome [ENVO:01000025]; feature: sediment [ENVO:00002007]; material: shallow marine sediment [ENVO:03000034] sea grass bed [ENVO_01000059] ... | reverse complement strand
TTCCAGATTTCATCCTCAATCGGCGTTTCGAAGACATGCAGGCTCCGATGCATATCGTGGAAAAGGATGCGATGCTCTGGCGCATGGAGGCGGAGCGCTTGGAAGTCCCCCAAAATGTCGCGTCCGCGACCTACTTGACCATGCAACAAGCGCTGGCGATGGGACTGCGCGACGGGCACCTGAGCGAGATCGTCAAGGTGATTGAGCGCGCGGCGGATTGTCAACTGCCCAAGACGAGAGAGTAGCGAGTGTTACGCACCGCAATTCCCCTGCCAGTTTGGCAGGCGGTATCCTCTTGTTTGCAAAAGTGATATGACGTTTATGATCGGTTAAGGACTTCCAGCCGGCGGCACATAGGAGATACCAAGATGACGGACTTCATGCTGGTACATGGCTCATTTCAAGGCGGGTGGATTTGGCAACCGACCGCCGCCAAGCTGCGCGCGGCGGGCCATCGCGTCTATACGCCAACGCTCGACGGTTGCGCGGAGCGTAAGGTCAACCTCCGCCCCGGGATCACGGTCACCTCCGTTGCCGAAGAACTGGCGCAGATGCTTTTCTACGAGGATTTGCGCGACGTGATGCTGGTCGGCACGAGTTCAGGAGGGTTGGTGGTGCAGAAGCTTGCGTCGTTGTCCCGCGAACGGATCGCGCGGCTCGTCTTCTTGGATGCCTTGGTACCCCAGCCGGCGGAGAGCGTGAAAGATATCGTCGAGCGCAGCCCCGACGCGCCACCCTATCAGCTCACGGAATTCACGCGTGGACCAACGCGAGAGGATTTGGAGAAAAGTTTATTTGCCGATCTGCAAGGCGACGTCAAAGCGTGGGCCGTAGAACGGGCGACGCCGCATCCGCTCGGCTTGTCAGATCAGGCAAGCGGTGAACTCGATGCGTTTTGGCAACACACGTGGCAAGCGACCGTCATTTATTGCACCGAAAGCGCCAACCCGCCTGAGTCGCATCAACGTCGTACCTGCGAGCGACTGGGCGCGAAGTGGCTGGAAATGCGGACAGGCCACTATCCGATGTTGACGCACGCGGACGAAACGGCAGAGCTGCTCCAGCTCTAAGTGCTGCGCACCGCAATTGTGCATAGAGTTGCCTGGGCGGATTTACAATCGCCATCACACGTATGCAGAGTCGAGAACCCTATCGTTAATTGTGAAACCGACCGCTAATCCACGTGTTGCCTCCAAGCACCTCAGCACGTATGTGTACGCACCATCACCATTCACAACCGCTGCATGTCGGGGCCATTGCGATCTGTGTCCCCCCAATACTCGGGCAGTCGGAGGTATCCCACCCGGGGCAGCTCGACCATGAGCGGCAAATGCTGGTGGCGTTTGAGGCGTTGGACGGTACGGACATGCGCGAGGTTTTCGTAGAATACCATCCAGAGCGAACCTTCCAGGTTGTAGCGGATATACCCCTCCCGCTCCGGATCCGCTCCCGCACCACGGGGCAAGGTCTGGATGACATAGCGCCAGAAGTTCGTCCCTCGCACGCTTTCAATGGTTGTGCGCAACGTCTCGATCGACTGCTCGGTGACCACACGCTCCAGCCATGAGAGCCCGAGGGCGAATTTGTCCAGGAGATCAGGCACCTGCCAAAACAGCTCCGGATCGAGCATGCGGTCATACTTCATCGCCGGGCCAAGTCGGTGGTCTTGCCACACGATGGGCTCGGGGAGATGCCCATCAGGCCACAGGAGCGTGGCACAGCGTCGATAGGGAAACACGAGGGCATCCCATGCCATGTGGGAGACCTGGCGCCGGATGGACCACCACATCCACTCGCGATCCGGGTGCTGATCGTCGAAGTCGAGTTGGGCGTCCGTGAGACCAGCGACTTCTGCCTTGACCCAGGTGAGCAGATGTGGGTAGTAGGGCATGGCGCCAACCGCAAGATCCTCGGGCATTTCCACGATGTTCGGATCGACCCGTGACATGACATGTCCTTTCTTGCAAGTGGTCTTACAAGTGGCCAAGCGACTGCTGTTGGCATTGACGGGCGGCTGCAACGCCCTCAGGGAGCAGGGCCATGGCAATGGCCACAACAGATGCACCGTCTTGAGGATTTCCGCTCCACCCCGGAAGACGGCGCATGACCATAGCATCCATACTGCTTCCAGCACACCGGGATTACCCAAACGCCGGCATGACTTCCTTGGCAAAAAGGTGCATGGATTTCTGCACCTTGGCGTGTTCCAAACCACCGAAATTGGTCAGCGTGAGCATGCGGGTCATGCCGAAGTCGCGTAAGGCCTCTATACGGTCACGGCAATACGCCGGATCCCCAATGATCAGCAAGCCGTTGTCATACAACTCGTCAAACGTCTTCCCCTGTGACGTCGCAAAGAGTCTGGTATCCGTGTATTGCTGCATGGCATCACGCGCTTCGCGTATCGCCGCATCGGTGGTCTCCGCCACATAGGTATGCCAGGCCAAGGTCACATCGGCTTGCGCCGGATCATGGCCGGCGTCGCGGTAGCCTTGGTGATACGCCTGTATCATCTCCCGCACCGCCTCGATACGCTCCAGCACATAGGGAATACCCATAATCGGCATACCTCGGCGCGCCACAAACGGAGCGGCTTCGGCACGAATCACGGCAATCCAGGTGGGTGGGTGGGGCTGCTGCACCGGCTGCACGTTGATCGCAACATCTTCAATACTGTTGTATGTGCCGTGCACAGTGAGCCGCTCGCCTTGCCAGGCCCGCAGGATAATATCCAGCGCTTCATCGAAGCGTTCGCGTTTTTCCCGCGGGTCGACATTGAATCCGGCAAACTCATGCGCCAAATAACCGCTACCGGCACCGAAATTCAGCCGTCCGCCGCTGAGGACATCGAGCATGGCATACTGCTCCGCCACTAACAGCGGGTTGTGAAACGGGCACACGACGATCCCCGTTCCCAGCCGAATAGTCTGCGTATGTTGGGCAATCGCGGTCAAAAACACCGATGGGGTCGGCACAATGCCGTAGTGATGAAAATGATGTTCGGCAACCCAATACGACTCGTAACCCAACTCCTCAGCCCACTGCGCCTGCTCAATGAGTTCGGCATAAAACTGCCGGGCTGTCCGTCCTAATGCCGGGTGATGGTCTGCCACGGAAAACGTGCCGAAATGCATGGGGCTCTCCTCTTTCGCACGAGGCATACACCCTCGTGCAGCCGGACAGAAGTCCTGAGACGATGCTCACACGGCGTATCACGTGTGAAATCCCCCTGCCAAACTGGCGGGGTCATTGCGGTGCGCAGCACTAGTGCAGGCCGGCGGAAGTTCGTGACCAGTTTGCGTACCGCAAGGTGCACACAATCAAGGCAAGTACGTGGATACATATTTGCGGTGCGCAGCACTAGCCGAGCGGGCGTGGTGTCACGGTACCGGCGTCGTGCATCGCGGCAATGTCGTCAGTGGAATAACCCAGTTCGCGCAGAATCTCGTCGGTATGCTGACCGAGCGTCGGCGAGGCTGAACGTACCGCTCCCGGTGTGGTATGCAGTTTAATCGGCAAGCCGTGGGTACGTAGGGAGCCTATGTTCGCATGCTCGACTTCTTGCACCATCGCGTTATGCCTGATCTGAGGGTCTTCGACCGTCTGATCGTACGACAGGACCGGACCGTGAATCACATCCGCTTCTTGCAGCCGGTTGAGCAAGTCCTGCGTCGCAAATTGCCCACAGGCTTCCTGCATCAGTTTGTCCAATTCCACGGCGTTCGCCATCCGTTGGTCGTTGGTGACGAAACGCTCGTCCTCGATGAGCGCGTCTTGGCCCACGGCCTTACAGAAATTACGAAACCATTTGTCACTGAAGCAGGCCACTTGAATGGGGGTGCCGTCACGGCTGGTGTAGGTATTGTACGGCCCGTAGTCCGGGCTGCTATTACCCACGCGCGGCGGAATATCATTCATGAGGAAATAGCGCCCGAGGAGCGGTGCTTGGAGATGCAAGAGTCCATCGAGCAAACACACTTCGAGGTGCTGCCCCACGCCCTGCTGTTGCCGCGCCCACAGCGCCACCATGGAGCCGTAGGCCACATACGCCGACACGGTCGCGTCAGCCACCGGCGCCCCGGCTTTGACCGGGCCGCCACCGCGGTCGCCCGTGACGTGCATGAGGCCGGTCATCGCTTGCGCCACGGGATCGATGCCAGGCCGATGGCTATACGGTCCTGCTTGCCCGAAGGTGCTCACCGAGACGTAAATAATCTGAGGATTGTGCTGCCGAGTGCTGTCGTAATCGACCTGCAGTTTCTCTTTCGCCGCTTTGCGCATATTCGTCACGATAACATCGGCGCTTTTGGCGAGCTTGTAATAGATCTCCAACGCCTGCGGCTGCCGCAAGTCCAACACGATGCCGCGTTTATTACGGTTGACGCCCACATAGGTCCCGCTTTCGAGGCCAACACGCGGACCCAGATAACGGCAATCATCCCCATACGGGGCTTCGATCTTGATCACATCAGCGCCCATATCGGCCAGCATTGTGGTGCCAAAGGGTCCTGCTACAATGGTGGCCAAATCCAACACGCGAATGCCTTCGAGCGGTAAAGCCATGCTTGTTTCCTTTCTGTCACGCATCCAGCGGAGGTGAGACATCAGTTGCACGTGGCGCTATGACGAAACGGATATAGCCTAATCCGACGATATCAACCAGCGCGTGCGTGGTAATCGGCAACCACAGGTTGCCACTCACCTGTGTCAGCCAGCCGAGGTAACACCCCACAGCCGTGGCCCAAAGCATGTAGGGGACGCTCAGCGCATGCAGCACGCCGAATACCAGACTCGCCGGCACCAAGCCAATTTCGTGCTGCAACACCCCGCGGAAGAACACCTCTTCCGACACCCCGGCCAGACACGAAACCGCCAGCACCTCGCTCAACGGCATGGTGCCCACCAACGGCACGAGACGTGTCGTAATGGTCTGACGAAAAGCGCGTACCCACGCAAAACGCTGACTCTGGCGCATCTCCACGAGCGGTATCATGAGCAACGGCGGTAATGCAGCGACCACGCTGAGCAGGACACTCCCGAACGACCATTCCAGCGCCTGCCACAAGCCGACAGATCGCCAGCTCTGCCACAGCAACGCTAGCGCCAGCAACAACGAGGCGACAAAAACTTCCAGCCACAACAAACGTGTGAACACCTGCCCGAGACGTGCCGTGCGCTTCATGAACTCTCTCGCCATCTCTCCTCAGTTCCTTCGTGCGGCTCAGTGTACACCATCCCCAGGGAAAAGTCTGCAGCATGCACAGGAGTATCCTTGCCCGTGCAACACCGCGCGCGTATCATGCCCCATGCCGTGTGTCCCTCGATGCGGGCTCCAACCGAGAAGGAAAATCGCCATGGCCGAATCCGTACGCACTGCGGACGCTGTCATCATCGGCGGCGGGGTGATGGGAAGCAGTATCGCATATGCGCTGACGCAACAGGGCATGCGGAATGTGGTGCTGCTGGAGAAAAATTACCTGGGCTCAGGCTCCTCGGGAAAATCAGGCGCCATTGTGCGGACGCATTATTCGACCGCGATCACGGCCCGCATTGCCCTGAAAAGTTTGGAGACGTTTAGCCACTTTGCCGAACGCATCGGTGGCAACGCCGGTTTTGTGCAGACCGGTATGCTGATTGTCGCCTCTGCAGCGGATCAGCACGCCCTACAGCACAAAGTGGACTTCCTTGCCGGACTTGGCATCAACAATCGGATGCTCAGCACCGAAGAACTGCGGGAATTGCAACCGTATCTGCGCACTGACGATGATATTGTTGCCGCCTACGAACCGGATTCCGGCTACGCCGACCCGGCCGGCACGACCTTTGCCTTTGCCACAGCCGCACGCTCCGCAGGGGCGACGGTGTATCAAGGCACGGAAGTGACGGGCATTGACGTCGCCCACGGTAGCGTCCAGGGCGTCCACACGACAAAAGGCGATATCAGTAGTCCCATCGTTATCTGTGCCGCAGGCCCCTGGGCAAAACGCGTTGCCGAGATGGTCGGAATCGATCTTCCCTTACAGGTCACACGCCATCAAATCCTGACGATCCGCCGCCATGCTGAACTCGATGCGCGGCATCCCGTCTACGCCGACTTAATCAACAGCACCTATTTCCGCCCCGAAGGGGACACGCTGACACTGGTCGGCTCGCTCGAAAACGCGGAAGAGCTCGGCGAGATTGACCCTAACGCTTACAACGACAAGATCGACTACACCTTTATTGAAGACTATTCCGATCGACTCTGTAAGCGTGTGCCAATCATGCAAGGAAGCTTCTCACAAGGTGGATGGGCCGGCCTCTATACGGAAACGCCCGATGCCCATCCCATTCTCAATCGTTTTGCCGACCCCAAGGGTTTCTATGTCGCAGTGGGCTTCAGTGGTCACGGTTTTAAACTCTCCCCAACGATCGGCGCGATGATGGCAGAGTTCGTCACCACCGGGAGCTGTCGGGAATTCGATATCAACCTCTTCCGCGCCAGTCGCTTTGCCGAGGGCGACATCATCGGTAGTGACTTTGATTTCAATGTGTTGGCGTAATCGGCCAGACCAAGTATCGTAGACAGGCACATCCACAATCTGCCATAGTCGGCAGCGGCTAATACTGTGTCACCCTTGACCTGATCGACACCGTAGACGTCATCGACGGCACCGGTCCGTGACCTCGACATGGAAATAATACGACGTTGTACGATACGCAGAAGTTTCGAGTCCGTAAGGGCTTACACACCCGACCCAAGGCGGACTATCCTCACGGTGTCTTCGACCACATCCCCCCGGCATATATTTTGCTCTTTCCCTCCCGTATATAGGAGACAGCGATCGCTGGTGCAACGCTGATTGACACGCCTTTCCTCCTCACGTACGGTGGACGCCGACAACAACCACCCCCCCCTTGCATTTACAGGAGGAAACCGTGACAGACGACGAACTGAGAGAAACAACGCGCAAAACGGCGGAGATGCTTTTCGGTCCACCTAAAAAGGGCGAGGGCGTCTACCACCTTTGGCGCTCGTTTGATCGTGATCTAGCACAACACATCTCAATGTTCTTTACCGGACGGTTGTACGCCCGCGAGGTCATCTCCCAAAAACAACGTGAGCTGTGTGCCGTTGCCTCGTTAACGGTGCTCCAACGTCTTGAAGAACTTCGGGTCCACATCGACGCCGCCCTCAATGTCGGTGCCACCAAGGAAGAAGTGGCCGAAGTCATCTTTCAAATGCTGACTTACGGCGGTGTCCCTACCACAGTCGAAGGTCTCAAGATTATGAAGGAGGTCTTACAAGCTCGCGGGATGTGGGAGGAGGATTAAGCGCGGACGGCTGCCGCAGTGGATAGGAAATATGCAGTATCGACACCACGTGCAGCCTCGAGGCTTCACCCTCATTGAACTCCTTATTGTCATCGCCATTCTGGCCGTGCTGGCCGGTATGACGATCCCCGCGTTCTTTGCGAAGCTCCCGCAGCATCGCGTCAACCGGGCCGCCAGACAGGTAATAGCCGACCTGATGACGGCCCGCCGCCGGGCAATGAGCCATCAAACACCCGTGCGCGTGGTCTTCACACCACCATACAGCTACAGCATCTGGGCCGACTCCAATGCCAATGGCAAACGCGACACCGGCGAAATCCGCCTCCACAACGTATACCGCTATCACATCAAGCTGGCGGCCAACAACAATCCGACCTTTCATCCCCGAGGGGTTGTGACGAATTTCGCCACGATTACCCTGAGTCAAGGCACGTCCGTCCCCAGCACACGCTGTATCCGCTTGAGCATTGCCGGACGTATCACCTACGGCCCGTGCCGGGCATAAGCAGAGGACGTACCACGATGCGTATCATACAGAGCCTGCGCGGCTTCACCCTCATCGAAACGCTGGTGGCGCTTACGGTCTTCTCCATCGGCATGCTCGGCACGGCCAATTTGGTCGGCGTGTTGATCCATGGCAGTACGCTCAGTCACACGCGCACTACGGCAACGCTCCTGGCCCAGGACACCCTAGAAGCGCTGCGCAACACAGCGTACACCGACATTGCCTCGGCCGAAGAAACGGTAGTCGCCGCAAACGCCGTACGCTACACCCGCACCACGACCGTGCGCATCGAGCATCCGGCGGCAGGCATGAAAACCGTCGACGTGACCATGCACTGGTACACCCGGAAACACACGCAACGCACGGTCATGCTTACCACAATCGTGACGGAGACGCAGTAAATGCCATCACCTAAGCAATCGGTCCTCCAGCTCGCGGACGGGTTCACGCTCAGCGAGCTCCTGATTACGATGGCCATCAGCGGTATTCTGCTTGCAGCCATCGTCAGCACGTTTATTACGCAGCAGAAGGCCTATGCCCTCCAAACGCAGCATGCCGACATGCGGCTGAACACGCGGGCCGCTCTGGATATGGTGGTGCGTGACGTGCGTATGGCGGGGTATGGCGTGCCGTCACCCCTCGCAGCCGAATGGATTGACTGGGTGCAAGATGCCGACGGGGAGTCCATCGCGTTCAGCGACAGCGTCCGTATCGTTCCGGGCGGCACGGAACCTGACATGCTTTCGATTGTCGGCTGCTTCGACGCACCCCTGGCTCAGGTCACAGCTGACGCACCGGACGGGGAAACCCGCCTCGCCGTGCGCTACGACCATCCCACACGCAAAGTGAACACGACAACCAAGAAGGTCATCTGCATCGGCAGAAACGAAATGGCCATCGTCACCGACAGTCCGCGCAATAGAGCACGACACAACACGATCACCATTGATACCGATCCGGTCACCGAAGGCGAGCAAGGCCTGGCACATACCTACCGTGCCGAGGCAACCCCCGTTGAGCTGTTGCAGGTGATTACCTATTCCATCGATATCGACGCGCACAATTACGCTCTACCGACACCGGTGCTGAAGCGCAACACACACACCGGGGGGCACGCGCAGCCGCTGGCGGAGTATATAGAAAATCTCCGCATTACACGCGACGGCGCGATGCTCACCATCACGCTGACGGGACGAGCCCCTAAGCCCGATCCAATCTACACCCATCCCGTCTACAGTGACAAATACCGTCGCTTCACGGTAACGGCGCGTGTTCGCCTCCGGAATGCAACACGCTGATGAGGATTGACATTGTGACACCACCCTATATACACGCCAAGCACACGCTGCTCACCCGTAACCAACACGGGACGACCCTTGTCCTGGCTCTGGTCTTTGTTACCCTCCTCATCCTGATGGGCTCGACCGCCGTGACCATGACGTCAACCGATGCACTGATTGGCGGCAATTATCACCAGAGCCAAACGGCTTTGCATGACGCCGAAGCCGGCATCCACTATGCCCTCGGCAGGCTGCCTGCGCTCCTGCGGCAAGGCACAGTGCTGTTGGACGGACAACAACCCAGCGAACGCTACACGTTCATGACGCCGGACGAGTTTGCCTTTGACATCGACGACAACACGACGTTTACCCGCGTGGCAGACACCCGCAAATACGTCATGCAGGTTACAGGGAGGCCATGGCGCCGGAGTCCATTGTCCCGCAATCTCGAAGTCGTCATGCAACGGCGCAGCGCTTTGCCGTATGGCATCTTCGGTCATGCCCGTGTCACGCTACCAGCATCAGGAACTCTGCTGAGCTACAACAGTTCCAACAGTTCCCTACCGACGCAGGATACATCCTCCGGCCAAGCTGTTGTGGGGTCAAATGGCATGATCAGTGTGGCCTCACGCCGTTCTTCCCTGCATATCGACGGCTCTCTCACCTTCGGTGGCGCAGGGCATGACGACAAAGCCGTATTGCTCTTCCGGCGCACGTCCACTGTTATGCGTCCCACATCGACACACGTTATGCTCGGTGCTGGGCACGAGGTAGAAGTCCGTACGACAACACATATCGCAGTGGATCCTTTGCGCGTCGAAACCCGTGTCAACGACGCCGGCCTAGCCTACCTCGGCAGTAACAACAATACGGGTGTGGAGGCCATTGCCGACTATCGCCTTCGACAGACCACGACCCTGACAGCCGGCAATTATTATCTGGACGAACTCACCCTCGGCAGCGGCGACACACTCACCATCGATGCCCAGGGCGGCAACGTCAATATCTATGCCGGCGCTATCACCATCACCCAGGCCGCCCGCCTGGTGCTCGATGTCCGTGGCGGTACCGTGACGATCTACTTGGACGGCCCAGGTATCTTTGGCCAGCCGCACCACGCCGTGCAGCCCACCGTCATCGTGAGCGGACCAGCCGCCAACGTGCGCCTCTTCTCCGCCTCGGATGCGCCCCTCACATTCGCCCATCACGGTGATATCACCGGTCTTGTCTATGCTCCATTTGCCCCGGTGGTCGTGCGTAACCGCAGTGGACGAGGCAAGGGCTTACTGTGGGCTCATACGGTAGACCTCGGCATGAACAGACCATTTACCTTCGCAGTGGATACGGCGCTGCAAGATGCGTTTCTGTCCGCAAACGTCACGATGGTTTCCTGGAAAGAACGCACCAAGTGACCATTGTACGATGCCCTACGCCAATCCTGCACAGGTCAGAGGTGACAAGCCGCACTGATCAGCGTACAATGGCAACCGATTTTTTGAAGCTTGTTGGTGCACACATTCTGCGCGCAAGCTCGGGCAAAAGCTCAGCGCTGTTTCTAGCAGAGGAGAGATTCGTCATGACTGAGAAAATTTTGCAAGACAAAGTCGCCATTGTCACAGGCGGCGGCAATGGTATCGGTCGCGAAGTGAGCAAACTGTTTGGTGAGCTTGGCGCCAAGGTTGTCGTGAATGATCTGGGTGTTGCCGTCGATGGCTCAGGCGGCTCCGCATCGGCGGCAGAAACCGTCGCGAAAGAAATTCAAGAAGCCGGCAGCCAGGCGGTTGCCAACACCGAGTCCGTCGCCACCCCGGAAGGTGGCGAATCGATGGTACAGATGGCGCTCGATAATTTCGGCAAGCTGGACATCGTCGTCCACGTTGCCGGGATTTTGCGTGACCGCATGCTCTTCAACATGACCATCGACGAATGGGACGCCGTCATCGCCGTCCATCTGCGCGGCGCCTTCTGCGTCACGCGGCCTGCTGCAGCCCTCATGCGGGCGCAAAAAAGCGGCCGGATTATTTGCTTCTCGTCCGGCTCTGCAGCAGGCAACACCGGGCAGGCAAACTACTCGGCGGCCAAAGCCGGCATTCTTGGCCTCATGCGTACCGGTGCACGTGACCTCGCCAAGTATGGCGTGACCTGCAACTCCATCTGGCCGTCTGCAGCGACCCGTATGACTGCCACCATTCCCGAAGCCGCCGAACAACTCCGCGCCGAGCGCGGTATTCGCCGGACCACCGGTTCACGTCCACAGATTCGCGACCCCAGATATGTGGCAGCGATGGTGGCGTATCTGGCCTCTGATTTGGGCGCAAACATCACGGGACAAACCTTTGCCATCGGCGGCGAGCGCCTGGCGCTGATTTCCAATCCCGCTCCGATACAAGAAGTCTTCTGCCCGGGCGGCTGGACCATGGACTCCATACTGGAAATCTTCCCGCAGACGATTGGTACACGCGACCTGTATATGTAACAGAACGTCAGTCTACGCGCTACGCCGTCGTATCAGGCGCAGCGCGTAGCCGAGAAGCGGAGGCAAGAACACACCATGGCGTGGATTACATGTTATGGTGTGGGCACGAAAGGTTCGTCGCGGAGGCCGGCGCCGTAGCGTAATGCATGCCACTGTGTCGCAAATCGCCGGAGCTGTGCATCGACACGCCCATTGACCGTTTCAGTCGGGTAACCCTCCAGCGGATCACGCCCCCCGGCAGGGACACCCGTGAGTATGGCTAGGCCCTCGTCAATCGTCGTCACCGGATACAGATGGAATTGCCCGGCGGCAATCGCCTCGATCACATCCTGTCGGAGCATCAAGTCGTCGACATTTTGCTGCGGTATTATCACGCCTTGCGTGCCAGTCAGCCCTTGCAAGTGACAGACATCGAAGAAGCCTTCAATCTTTTCGTTCACAGCGCTAATCGGCTGTAACTCCCCCTGTTGGTTGACCGATCCGGTCACCGCAATCCCCTGGTCTATCGGGAGTTCGGCCAAACTCGACAGCACGGCATACATTTCCGCAGCCGACGCACTATCGCCCGCGATGCGGTCATACGATTGTTCCACGCAGAGGCTGGCGCTGAACACGAGCGGCTTGTCGTGTGCATACATGCGGCGGAGATAACCACTCAGGATCAATACCCCCTTGTCGTGCGTGGCGTCACTGAGGTCGACTTCCCGCTCGATGTTCACAACACCCGTGTCTCCCATCGTAGTCACCGCGGTAATCCGCATTGGACAACCAAAAAAATACTCCTCCTCCGTTTCATACACAAACAGCCCATTGATCTGTCCGACCTCGGCGCTATGCGTCGCCAACAAAAGCAGGCCTTCCGTGATCTGCTCATGGAGATGGGTTTGCACGATGTTCATACGCAATATACGCTCGCGCATTGCCTGTTCGACTATTTCCCGAGTAACCACCTGGAGCTCGGCTTTCCCGGCCCAATAGTCCGCTTCACGCAAGATATCCGCTACGCTGTCGAGGCGGGTGCTGAGTTTATTCTGGCGCCCGGCAAGGCGCACCCCCAACTCCACCACGGCAGCAACCGCGTCGCGATCGAACGGACGTAGCGCTTCCTCACGGCAGATGCGCAGGATAAAACTGGCGTATTGGGCAATGGTGGAAGCCTGGCGTGGCATCGTCGTATCGAAATCCGCTTTCACCTTGAACAAGCGCTGGAAATTGTCATCCTCACGCGAGAGCATATCGTACAGGACGTAGTCACCAATCAGAATCACCTTCACATCGCATGGAATCGGCTCCGGTTTTATCGTAGTCCCCGGTATAAATCCATGCTGATCGGCAGCGTGAATCTCCGACTGACGGTGGCGCAGCACGCGCTTCAGGGTCGGCCACACGGTCGGATCGACGAACGCATCGACCGCGTCGAAGATCAGGTAACCGCCATTGGCACGATGCATGGCTCCGGCACGAATCCCGGTAAAATCGCTGCGCCAGATCCCGCCGTATTCCATCATCGATTCAATGGAACCAAATAAATTTTTGAAGGTCGGCGAGGTCTCGAAAATCACCGGGACACCGGCTGCCTCGGTATTATCGACAATGACATTCACCTGAAACTCATGCAGCAGATCTTCATCGTCACCGAGCGGCGAGCCAGATGCCTGCGGGCCTCCCTCTTTGTCGGCAGCAAACGGCGGGGACTCGTGGAAACGCTCACTCTCGTCGTGCAACGCCGTCTCGACATCCTGGAAATACTGCTGCACCGCCTCATCCGTAAACGCGGCGGCGGCCTCCTGCACTTTCTCCTGGATAATCGGGCGTACCAGGGTGCGTTCCAACGTCCGCACTTCTTCATCAGCATCACGCCGCAGTCGACGCACTTCCGCACAGACGTCGGCAAAATCTGGTCCCAATGTCTGATAACGCTCCCGCATGTCCTTAAACTGCTCTGCAGAAAACTCTCCCGCTTCCAATTGGGCTTCGATCTCCGACAATGGGGTGAGCTGGTCATCGACAAAGGGGGCGAGTTCCGGCTCCTCACCTGGCGCGGAACTCTGCCAGAGGAGGCCGAAATGCGGGGCAATACGCGCCTCACATTGTTGAAAAAGCCGCGCCTCGCGCCGTTGTGCGGCCTGGATACGGCTCTTCGCACGCTGACGGAAGCTCGTACTCGCCAGGGCGCGCGGAATCTCCTGCTTCAAATCGGCAATAAGCTTCTCCATCGCTTGCCGCAAGACTTTCCCCTGCCCGGCCGGTAAACGCAGCAAGCGCGGCCGCGCAGGCTGTTTGAACTGAAAGACATAACACAGATCGGACAGCGGCGCGCCCGTGCCCTTTTTGGCCGCTAAAGCATGCTGTACTGCGGTCGTTTTACCGGTACCGGCCATACCGCACACGTAGATGTTATACCCCGCTTTGGCAATCTCCACCCCGAGAGCAAGCGCTTTCAGGGCTCGTTCTTGGCCAAGGATCCCCTCCAACGGCTTCAGGTCATCGGTCGTCGTAAAGCCCAGTTCATCCGGGTCACAACGCCAACGGAGTTTGTGGAGCGGCACTTCCGGGAAGGACGAAGCGTCCTGCATACACATACACATTCCTTCTAGCCAATACGCCACAGTACACGTGTGGTCGACACGTTATGTGTCAGGAGTGGGTTTCGGAGCGGGTAACACACTGGCTCCGATGCGTTCCAAACAGTTATCGGCAGTCCACGGTTGCATCAGCGCTCCGCAGCGCGCATCGCGATAGTGTCGTTCCAACGGGAAATGCTTCAGCATAGAACGACCACCACAGATACGAATCGCATCTGTGGTGACCTGCACAGCCGTCTCCATCACCATGCGATTCGCCGCCAGGGCACGCCGCACCTCTTCTGGCGCGGGATCAACGTGCGCTTCTGCTATTGCACGGTACAACAAGGCTCGGGCGGCTTCTACACGAATAAACAATTCTGCTACGGCATACTGTTTCACCGGCGATACTCTTTGACTTGCAGGCGGCCCACCAGGGATACGGCCAGAGAGATAGTCTACCGTAAAATCATACGCCGCCTGCATAATCCCCAGATACGTCGGCGCCAGCGTCAAGAACATATGCGGCCACCGGCGCGCGGCTTGCTGGTACATGCCCTGGGGTAACAACTGGGCCTCGTCGGACACAAAACAGTCCTGCATGACGAGGTCACGACTCGCCGTGCCGCGCATGCCGAGAGGATTCCACTCGCCGGTCACCTCCACGCCCTCGGCATCGGCGGCGACAGCCAGGTAATGGATGTCAGGCTCTGCGGCGCTCTCATCGTGCAGCAGTGCCAGCACGCCGAAGTAGTGCGCTGCATCGGAAAGCGAGGTAAAGATCTTCTTCCCGGTCAGCCGGAACCCGCCGTCAACCCGCGTCGCACGACTATGAAACAGCAAACGACCGGAGGCGCTCTGCTCCCCTTCACTAAAGGGTTGTGCGTAGATATGTCCGTGCTCGATCACACCCTGATACACCCGAGCACGCCGCGCCTCGTGCGCCTGCCGCTGGGCCGGCGTCATCTCGAGATCATCAGCCAGTTGCCCGATCCACAGCGTGGTACTGGCGTGCATGTTGAACGTCAAAGCCGTCGCCCCGCAACTGCGGGCAATCTCCTCCGACACGAGACAGTAGGTCGCATAATCAGCTCCCATGCCGCCGTAGGCTGCGGGAATACACAGCGCGAGGAGACCAGCCTGCCGTAGATCGGCATAATTCTCAAACGGGAATGCCGCCTCAGTATCGTACCGGGCGGCGCGGCGAGCAAAACGTTCGCGGGCAAGCGCGCCGGCAAGGTCTCGAAGCTCTTGCTGACGCGCATTCGGTTGGAGATGCATAAGGAAGAGCCTTGATACAGGGTTAAAAAGGCAGCAGTCGATAGGCAAGCACCAGTTCAGACTGCGCCGCCTCGACACGGCTCTGCACCGGAATCTCCCATGCCAATTGACGCGGCAGACATATGGTCTGTTGCCCGACCTGGCACATGACAAACGCCAAATCCACCCGCAGCACGGCACGTGTGCCTGCCTGAGCCACCGTCAGCGGGATCGACACCTGCGGAGTCATCGGCTGCAACGTCCGTTGGGCATACTCGAGCGGGACCTGGACCGCATCGCCTTCCGTCGTAATCGTCAGCGTCGCCGGAGCCTGCTCATTCACCTTCCACTCGTCAGTCGCCTGCAACATAATATGCAACGGCACCTGCGACGCCGCAGCCAGGGTGTGATCCGCCAGGCGTACCGGCGCATCCTCAGTGGTCTCGTGCGTTACGGTCGTCCGCGGCGTTGGTGGCGTCAGACCACGTAACGGCAGCGTCGACACCGTGCGTGCTTCCACATCAACAACGCGTACGCGATGATTATTCGTATCAGCGACGTATAGGTGTCCATGGGCGCTACTCAGCCCGCCTGGCTCATAGAATTGTGCCTGCTCTGCAGCGCCGTCCTTCAGGCCGGGCTTGCCGGTCCCGGCTAACGTCCGGACCTGCCCGCTTTGTGCATCGAGGCGTTTGATTTTGTGATTGTAGGTATCCGTCATGTAGACTACACCATCGGCGTAGGTCACCCCCAACGGATGCTGCAAACGCGCTTCAGCTCCCACGGCATCACGGTCCCCGAAGGTGAACAATCCTCCACCGGCGAGTGTACTCGTCTTCCCATCAGGATCGATCTCGACGCGTCGAATGGCATTCACCTCGCTATCCGCAACATAGAGAACGCGGCCATCACCCGTCAGGCCGCTCGGCTGCCCAAAGGCCGCGTCGAGATGGAGTTCGTCCACCACATCTTCACGGCTGCTGCCGGCAAACGGCTCAGCGTATCCTGTCGCCAGCTCCAGACTCCAGAGCTGATGCATACCGGCCATGGCGATATACACATACGCCCCCTGCCCGTATAACGCCCAGGGCGAATTCAGCGCCACCCTACGCCCAGTGCCGGGCACATTGAACGTGCGGGCTTTCTCGCCTGATCCAAGCACGGTCTCGACGACCCGGCGCTGCAAATCAACGCGCCGTAGGAGGTGGTTACCGGTATCCGCCACATACAGCATCGACCCGAGCAATGCCATGCCCTGCGGCTGGCGGAAGCTGGCGGTGGCAAACGATCCGTCATTCGCCCCGGCACGCCCCGTGCCGATGACCGCCTGCACCGTCCCGTGCAGATCGGCCATAACCAGGCGATGATGATTGGTATCAGCGATGAACAGACGCGAAGAAACCGCATCCGCGAGAATCTTCCCGGGGTAACGCAGTGGGGTAGTCTGTGGCGTTGGGTAGATGGCAGCCACGAACGGTTGCTTGTCGCGCAAGGTGCCCTTATGCCGATGGAGCGCCACAGTGGAAGCGATCAAGCGATCGAGGCGTTCATAATGATTCTCCCCCACAAATCCCTGGAGGATATTCCCTTCCGGATCGAGCACCATCACTGTCGGCCAGCCAGGGACACGATAGGACTTCCACATGCGGAACGCCCGATCATTCACCACCGGGTGCGTAATGCCGTAGCGCTGCACAGCCTGTCGGATGTTGGCCAGCGTCCCCTCGTTGTCATACTTGGCAGAGTGCACGCCAATGACGACGAGCTCACGGGGGTAGGCGGCTTCCAAACGGTGTAAGTCCGGCAGAATGTGCAGGCAGTTAATACACCCATAGGTCCAGAAGTCGAGCAACACGACCTTGCCGCGGAGCGCTCGCAAACTGAGCGGACGCGAGGTGTTCACCCACTCCAAATCCGAGGGAAATTCGGGGGCAGGCGTCAACGACATATGCGGTAGGGAAGGCACAGCGGTCTCCGCGCGGGCCACTGGCGCAGCACCAGCGATATTCCACCCGCCCAACAGCCCCACGAGCACTATCAACCACAGCGTACGGCGCAACGTTACTCCTCGTGGATCTGCACGATTCTGTCAGGCGAGGCGTGCACACCATAGGTTTTGAGCGGTTGATCACCCGTGACACGGAACCAGTGCGGCACATCTGGCGGTAACGCCAGGGTCATGCCGGGGTGAAGTGCGACGAGATCATCGGAGCCTTCGACCCACGCTTCTCCCGTCCCCTCTAATATGGTCAAAATTTCCAGGTAGGGATGCGAATGCGTTGGGGTGGCATAGCCCGGCGGGGACACTTGAATACCGATGCGTACCGGTGTCGAACCTGCATCGTCCCCAATCAGTGTTTGATAGGTCGCCCCTCCGGGGAACGGTTGTGGCGGTACATCCTGATGATAGACAATCGGCATACCCGTGTCTCCTCGGTTTGAGGGGTCACACGGCGCGTTTAAAGAGCGCGTGTGCGACGTCAACGCTGAGTAGATTGTACTCTGTTCTTCCCTGGTCTGCGAAGGGAGCTCATTGTAACAAAACGTATCAGACGGACGCAAACGATGTCTGTGGCTCCGCCATGGTCAGGATACGCACCTTCGATATCGCGGCAGCCCTCGTCTCTCAGAGGCGGTCAACGCTGTACAACCGGTTGCTCTAATGGGTGTTTAACGCTCAGTAGTTGCTTCCCAATTGCTGCAATCAAGCTCAACGTGGCATAATCTCCGATGTAGAGAGGGAAAAGAGCGAAGGAAGAGGCAAGGGGACACCCTGGTTTCATCCGGCCATGTCTTGACGTGATGCCTCTATCATATTACAACATAATGCTGTGAAGACTGCGACCGACACTGCGAACCACGACTGTACGCACGACGACTCGCGCGCGATGTGCACGACCGCCAGGACAGATGGATACTGCGAATGACACCTGTGACCGACTCCACGTGTAGGACTGATTATCTGCGCCTCACGGCACCTGCACCGGCATGGTTCCGCACTGCCATCGAGCAGTCCGTGACTTCACACTATGTCGAGGTTGACGGCTGCCCCATTCACTACCTCCGTTGGCATCACGACACCCCCCCGACGACACAGCGCGGTGTGCTGTTCGTCCACGGTGGCGGGGCGCACGCCAATTGGTGGCGCTTTATCGCCCCGTTTTTTGTCCGTGATTTCCACGTGGTGGCGATCGATCTCTCCGGTATGGGCGACAGCGGTGAACGTACGACCTACTGTGCAGAACAACGGGTCGACGAAATACGCGCGGTCTTAGCGCACGCCGAGCTCGGGTCCCAGCCGTTTGTGGTTGGCCACTCGTACGGGGGCTATATGCTGATGCGTTTTGGGGCGCTGTACGGAGAAGAGATCGGCGGCGGCGTGATTGTTGATTCCCCGGTGCGTCCCCCCGAGTCGGCGCCGGACGTCCCGCAACCACCTTCCATCAATCGGGTACTACGCTATGACAGCTTCGAGGCTGGCTTGGCACGCTTTCGGCTCTTACCACCACAGCCCTGTGCGAATGACTTCATTGTGGAGTTTATCGGACGACATTCTCTCAAAGAGTCGGCAGAAGGCTGGACGTGGAAATTCGGCTTGGGGACCATGACTGCAGAGCGTTTCGAAATCCTCTACCACGATGACCTCCCCCAGATGCACTGCCGCACGGCCCTACTCTATGGACAACACAGTGCGTTGGTCAGCCGCGAGACCGCGGCCTATATGTCGGGCCTGATGGGTTCCGAGACGCCGATTATCGAGATTCCGGAGGCGCATCATCACGTTATGCTGGATCAGCCCTTAGGATTTGTGAGCGCCTTGCGGACCTTGCTTGCGATGTGGAGTTGAGGTGAACCTACCGTGAGCGAAATGCCCATGTGCCGCGGCACCCGCACACGGGTAGGATGATGGAGGGCGCGTTTGCAGTGTTGACTGCGTGCTCACCATGCCTCGCGTGGCGCGTCGATGTTGTCGAGCGGAAAGATCGGACGACGGACGTTACGAAACTCGACTTCCGAGTAGTCGGAGGTACACACCCCGCGGCCCGCGCATTCAACGATCGCCTTGGCGATATCACGATACCCTACCCGATAGTGGATGCGGCTCTTCAGCATCACATAGCGGCGCGCGGTCGGCTCAATGCCGAGACTGCGCAGGCATTCCGGATCGTAGGGCTCAATGTGCCGGGACAACACGACAATGTCGATATTGCCCACCGACAGGACTCCGGCCTTGCCCATGTTCATGGTCAACCCGCGTGACATGGGCACCTGGGCCTTGAACTTGCCTTCCGATAACAGCTTCACACGGCCGGTCAGCTCGAGCGGTTGGCTTTGCTCAGCCAGCGCCGGCATGGGCAGCTTCCCGCCCAGTTGCACTGTGACCTCACTACCGATGCCCGCCCGTTCCATCTGGCTGACGACCTCCGGATCGTAGAAGCCAAACACGGCAACGTCTTCCAGACCGGCCTCCAGCACCGCCGAGAGCACCTCGGTGGTGTCCATGGTGCCGCCAGACGCGGTGTTGTCGTAGTGATCAAGGATGATCACCGGGCCGTCCCCCTCGCCGGTTGCAGCGATGGTCTGAGCGCGGGCGATGGAGGCCTCCAGCGGTTCCGCTTCGTACACGAACGCGTCTCGCTCCTCCCATGCCTGGTCGAGTAACTCGTTCGTGTACTGTTCGGCCAGTGCCGCATCGCCGTCGGTCACCGCGATAACCGACAGGCCCGCATCGTGGATATCTGCATGCGGGAAGCCGGTGAACAGGCTCACGCCTAGCGCCCCTTCGGTCTCCATGGCTTCGACCCGGGCTTGCAGTTCCTTATTGGGCGAGTCATCCGTACCCTGGCGCATCACGTGCGGTAGCATCGGGGCATTGCCCCACCGCATCACCGGCGCCACCCCGCCGGCCAGGTAATCGAAAAACACGTTAGCGCTGCGCTCGGCGGTGCTCGCCATATCGATGTGCGGATAGGTGTGGTAGCCGGTAATAACGGTGGCGTTGGCGACCATATCTTCCGTGATGTTCGCGTGCATGTCGAGCGCCACGGCGATCGGCAAGTCGGGATTTTGAGCCCGCAGGCGCTTCAGGAGTTCACCCTCGCCGTCTTCAAACGAGCGAGTGGCCATCGCACCGTGCAGGTCGAGGAGCATCGCGTCCACAGTGGCTGCGGTTTGCAGGATCTTGCCGCACATCCACTCGAACGCGTCGTCTTCCACCGGCCCACTCGGTGGGGAGCCAGCCGCGATTGACATCACGACCTCGGCGCCGCGTTCGGCGCACACTTTCAGGTACCCGCCCAGGCAGGTCATAGTGCCTGTGTAAACGTCGATGGCCTCCTGGCCTTCCAGAGGCATCCCACGTCCGCCGGAAAACCGTTCCAGATTCGTGATAACCGGCGAGAACGTGTTGGTTTCGTGACTCATCATGGCAACGCCAATACGCATGGTGACTTCCTTCCTGCTCCCTGGTGTATGCGATTCGCAAGGCGCACAATGTGCCTTAAAGGAAACGCATATGAGTCTCTGCCGGATGGACTTCTTCGTGGGTTAACCAGACGCTAGAGTGCAACCGCCCACGATTTCGAGCATGATCTTCCTCTGTCACCGAGCCTGAGTCAAGAGGAAGAGAGGCATAGATGGAGGGTATCGTCTACCGTGGGTTGCTTACCTGCTACGCAGTAGTGGCATGACCTTTTGGCCGAAGTCGTCGGTACCGGCAATAAAGTCATCGAAGATACACATGACGCCTTTGAGACCGTCAATCGCAGCGAGTTCATCGAGTTGCCGGGCCACTGAGGCATGACTCCCGACAATTTTGCCGATGTTCAGCGCAAAGGCATTCTGCATCTCCGTAATCTTCGCTGCAGTGGTCCCTGAGACATCCAGATTGGCCTGACCTGTCATAAAGGCAATCGCCTCCAAATCGGCACCTTCACGATAATAATCCCATTTCTCCTGCGCCTCGGCATCCGTCCCGCCGGTGATGACGAAGTACAGTGCATAGGGGCCGATATCGCGGCCGGTCTCGGCGGCATGGCCAAGCAACCGTTCGGTATCGGCAGCGGTACCAGCAAAGTCATCACTGCCGATGATGAATTGGAAATCACCGTATTCCGCACAAAACCGCATGCCCCGGTCGGACTGCCCGGCACAGACGATCGGTACACGCCCCGCCTTCGGCCTTGGGGACAACCTGCAATCGTCCATAGTAAAGAACTCGCCTTTGCAATCCGATTGGCCCGTGGCCCACAGCTCGCGCATAATCTTCACATATTCGCTGGCGTAATCATAGCGCCGGTCATAGTACCAGTCCCCCGGCCAGACCCCCATCTGACTGTACTCGGACTGGTTCCACCCGGACACAATATTAATGCCGAAGCGTCCATTGGAAATATCGTCAATCGTACTGGCCATGCGTGCCACGACGGCGGGTGGCAGGGTTGGCAAGGCAACGGAGGCAAACAGTTGGATATGGTTGGTGACTGCAGCTAGCCCGGCCATCAGTGTGAACGATTCCAGATTGTGATCCCAAAACTCAGTCGGGCCGCCAAAGCCGCGCAATTTCACCATGGATAGGAGGAAGTTGAAACCGTGGGTTTCCGCCTTCTCGGCGATCGTGCGATTGAGGTCAAACGAGGGCATGTACTGCGGCGAGTTCGCTGACATCATCCAGCCGTTGTTTCCGATGGGAATGAAAATGCCTAAATCCATCTCGCATCTCCTGCTGAGTAGTTGGGAGGGCGATGAGTCGTGTACCGATCACATCTTTGCGGACCAGAACCTGCGTTGAAGAAACCAGGCGATCACACGCAGGCATCTTGGAGCCGCCAGCGGTACGCTGGATAGACCTGTTTAACGTATTTATTCTTTCGCGTCCAGCCGCTATACTGTGGGCAACGCCAGCGTGCATCATGCCACGCCTTGGGCGTGACTGCGGGTGCACACCGGCCTGCCCAAACCCGCGTCTCATGCGGAGGAAAGTCTACGGTCATGGTGCTATCGACCACCGCCTCGGTGTCGAAAACCTCATCAGAAAACACCGTACCACCCTTGGAAAATGGTGATCACCTCTCGCGTGGCGAGTTTGAGCGCCGCTATGACGCCATGCCGCATCTGCACAAGGCCGAGCTGATTGAAGGAGTCGTGTACGTGCCCTCCCCTGTGCGTCATCGTTTGCACGGTCGACCCCATACACACGTGATTACCTGGTTGGGACAGTACGAAGCTGGCACCCCTGGCGTCGAGGCCAGTGACAACAGCACGGTGCGCCTGGATCTGGACAATGAACCACAACCGGACGCCTTATTGCTCATCGCCCCGGCGCGGGGTGGGCAGACACAACTCAGTGAGGATGGGTTTATCGAAGGCGCCCCCGAATTGATTGTCGAGGTGGCATCGAGCAGTGCGAGCTATGATCTGCATACCAAACTGAACGTATACCGCCGCAATGGCGTACGTGAATACGTTGTCTGGCGGGTATTGGAGCAGGCAATCGATTGGTTTGTGTTACGCGATGGCGAGTACGAACGGATGCCCCCTGATGCTGACGGTCGGCTGCGTAGCGAGGTCTTTGCAGGATTATGGCTCGACTCCGCAGCACTGTGCCAAGGTGACATCGCCACCGTGCTGGGCGTATTGGGCCATGGATTGGCGAGCCCCGAACATGCGGCCTTTACTGTCCGCCTGAATCCGTCTGAAGCCCCGTCCGGATAGTGGGTACTTCGTCGCACCATCGCAATGAAATTGGCGTGCACGAGATTGGCATACAGCCATTAGGGCACAAGCGTCCGTCTCGGCATGTTCCAGGAGGTGGGTGTAGAATCCCATGCATCTTATGTATGTGAGTAACCTATGACCAGTGCAGCATCAGCCCCGCCGTCGACGGTGACCGTTGGGCTCATCCAAATGCAGGCTGACCCAGAGCCACAGGTCAATCGGGAGCGCGTGACAGAGCGCATCCGCGATGCTGCGGCTCAGGGTGCCCGGATTATTTGCTTGCAGGAACTGTTTGCCTCGCGCTATTTCTGCCAGAGTGAAGACACCGCCCACTTTCGTTTGGCAGAGCCCATTCCCGGTCCGAGCACGACCACCCTCGGCCAGCTCGCAGCGGAACTGCAGGTTGTGCTTATCGTGCCGCTTTTCGAACAGCGAGCCGCCGGGCTCTATCACAACAGCGCCGTGGTCTTCGACGCGGACGGTTCCCAATGCGGCGTGTATCGCAAAATGCACATCCCTGATGACCCGGGCTACTACGAAAAATTTTATTTCACCCCGGGCGATCTCGGTTTCCGCAGCTACTGCACACGCTACGGCACCATCGGCGTGCTGATTTGTTGGGATCAATGGTTTCCCGAAGCCGCCCGCCTCACGGCGCTTTCCGGCGCACAGATGCTGTTCTATCCGAGCGCTATCGGTTGGCACGATGAGGAACCTGCCGAGGTGGCCCGCGCCCAGCACGAGGCGTGGGAAACCGTGCAACGCAGTCACGCGATTACCAACGGCGTGTATGTCGCTGCAGCGAATCGGGTCGGCCGCGAAGGCGAGGTCACGTTTTGGGGCGCGTCGTTCGTGGCAGCACCATGCGGACAACTGGTCGCGTGCGCTCCACACGATGAAGAAACAACGCTGATTGCGACCTGCGACCTCACGGCTATCGAAACGATGCGCCAGAACTGGCCGTTTTTGCGGGACCGGCGTATCGACACCTACGGCGCTCTCACCTCCAGGTTCTTGGACCATGCCCCCTGAATTTCCTGCTGCCCGCGGATATCACATGCCTGCAGAGTGGGAACCCCACGCCGCCACCTGGCTCGCCTGGCCGCATAATGTGGAAACGTGGCCGGACAATTTGGAGGAGGTGCAGGCGATCTACCTTCGGCTACTCACCATCTTGCAACGCCACGAAACCGTGCATCTCCTCGTTAACGATACCCCCACTGCAGCCCACGTGCAGCGCCTGTTAACCCAAGATAGCCCGTCCCACCCGAACGTCGTCATGCATATCCGGCGCACCGTCGACGCCTGGCTACGCGACAGCGGTCCGACGTTTCTCATCGCCCCGGAACAGAGCGCAGCACCAACAGCCCTCGTCGATTGGCGCTTTACCGCCTGGGGGGCGAAATACCCGGAAATGCTGGCGGACGATGACCTCCCACGCTACATTGCGACCCACTTCACGCTCCCTCGGTTCCGACCCGGCATTGTGCTCGAAGGCGGTGCCATTGACGTCAATGGCCACGGCAGTTGTCTCACCACAGAGCAGTGCCTGCTGCACTCCAACCGCAATCCGCATTTATCG
>CAJIAL010000637.1_pt1 | contig 24709 bp, 19 predicted proteins | sample 9199091 | NCBI WGS metagenome assembly CAJIAL01 (sample SAMEA7708270, study PRJEB35096) | sediment metagenome | biome: marine neritic benthic zone biome [ENVO:01000025]; feature: sediment [ENVO:00002007]; material: shallow marine sediment [ENVO:03000034] sea grass bed [ENVO_01000059] ... | reverse complement strand
CCACGCGTACGGTGCCCCATTTCTCTGGGCTGCCTGGGACAAACACCGGCACCGCAATATCGTAGTGCTCAGCCATGCCCTGCTGCCTTGGCACGTGTTGGAGCAGCGTTTCCTGCACCTGGGCAGCGCGCGTGCTCACCGGGTCATGGAGCGTCATTCCCTGTTGGTCATCCCGGCCACTATACGCCGCAACCTGGCCTTGTCGATCGAGCATAATGGCATACAACACATCCTCCTCCTGGCTGACTTTCTCCACCAGTTGCTCGAGCCGTACAAAGTTGTACGTCACCAGCGCATTCGTGCTCACGGCGGCTAAGTGCGACGCAATCGTAATGCCGCGTTTTTCCATCTGATGGACGATGGCCGTTCGCTGCCGGTTTCCCACCAGCAGGAGCAAGCCAATCGTGAGCCCTAAAATCAGGCTAGCAAAGGCGATGAGTAACTTCTGGCGGAGACCAAAGACACGCTTCATAGTGCTTCTCGTGACGATGTTAGTCAATCTTCGATAGCGTACGAAAGGCGTCATGGCTTTTGTCAAACCAGATCGTTTTCATAGGGATATACCGCTCACCCAACGCATTTAAAGCGAGTCCTCGCACATACGGGAGGAACAAATGCTCGAATGTAGCATACAGCAAATTCACCACCGGAGCATCCTGCATAATCAGCTCTTCAATCTGCCGATACAACTGTAAGCGTGTAAGATAGACACTTTCGCGCTGCGCCAATTCGAGGAGGCGATCGACTTCCGGGTTGCTGTAGTTGGCAATATTCATCGCGCTTTGCGTCTGAAAGAGCACGGCAAAGAAATTCGCCGGGGCGGGAAAATCGGCAAACCAGGCATAACGGTACAACGCATGAGGCCGTTTCCCTAAAAGCTCCGTTTTATAGTGTTGCCAACTCTCCGTCGTGCGCAGCTCGACCGTAATGCCGACTTGGTGGAGATTGTGTTTGATCGCCTCTTGCTCCCGCAACGCCTCGGGAGCAATACTCCCACTCCACAATTCTAAAGGCGGTAAGCCTTTTCCCCCAGGATAGCCGGCTTCTGCCAACAGCTCGCGGGCACGCTGAGGATCATACGCATAGGCGGCCAAGTCCGGATTGTACCCCGGCATGCCCTGCGGCAAGATCCCACGGGCCCGGACCAGCCGGCCCTGGCGAATGGTCTCACTGAGAAAACGACGGTTGATGGCGTAATTAATCGCTTGTCGGACCTTGACGTTATCGAGAGGCGCCTCACGCGTATTGATTATCAAAAAAAGCGTCGCCAGGATGGGTTTCCGGACAAAACGGTAGCGCGGGTCCTTGATGAGCTGCTGCCGCTCCTGCGCCACGACCGTGGTGTCCTCCAGCAACCCCTGCTTGAAGGCGTCCAGACTTTTCTGGCTATTATAGGAGGGGAAAATGTGGTAGTGCAGCGCATCCAGGAAGGGACGCCCTTCAAAATAGTTCTCGTTCGCGTGCAGGACAATTTGCTCGCCGGCTTTCCACGTCACAAAACGAAACGGCCCCGTACCGATGGGCTGACGGCCAAAGCGCTTGCCGGAACGCATTACTACCTCCCGTGGTACCACTTTGGCCTGGGCAATACCAAGCATAGTGAGAAACGGGGCATACGGCTCTGCTAAGGTAATCTGCAACGTGTAGTCGTCCACAGCCTGCAACCCCGTAACACGGTCGGCTTTCCCGGCCAGAAATGCTTTGGCACCCTCGATACGATCAAACAGCCAGGTGTTCGGGGATTGAGTGTCTGGGGCGAGAATGCGCGTGAACGAATAGACAAAATCCTCGGCCGTGACTGCAAGGCCATGATGAAATGTCACACCGCGCCGCAGCGCAAAAGTCCACCGTAGCCCATCCGGCGATGCGGTCCACGATTGCGCAATACTCGGCACCACATTCAGGTCGGCATCAAACTGCACCAAGCCATCAAACAACTGCTGGACGACCGCAACAGCGTTATTATCCGTGGCATAAGCGGGATCTAACGTGAGCGGTTCGGCGCGCAGCGGCTTGCGATACACGCTACCGTATTTGTCGACGGCTGCCACGGGTTCCGAGGACTTACTTTCTTGTTGATCACGCTCGGGACACGCAGTAAGCAAGAGCAGTACGCCAATAGAGAGTAGGACCATGGCTCTTCGTCGAAAGCGTTGAGCAGCCACCACTGTCTTCCCTCAGAAGCGGAAGCGAAAGATAAGAGTGAAAACAAAAAGGGGGTAAACCTAGCAATGGTTTACACCCTTTTTCTTCTGTCTGCAAGTACCAGGCTAGAAGTCGCCCTCACTTGCATGTGCCTGAGACACGATACCAGATTGCGGTACAATCCCACCCACGGTTAACAACGCCACAGCCAACAACACAGTCGCAAGAATCCGCTTCATGCTCACGATCTCCCAAGATGGTTGAAATATCAGCGGTTTTAGGGACATCAAGCCCCACTTCCACCAACCTACGAGACCTCTAACAGCAAGTCTTTTAGGAGGCTATCTTCAACATCATCCCGGGATGAACGTACAACTCGCTTCTTGATAGAAGCAAGAGAAATGCCAACTTTACACATCAAAATAAAATAGATATAACCCTTTTATAATTAGTTATTTATAAAAAAATATAAAATCTTATGAAACCCTGATCCAGAGGCATAGTGCACACCAATGAAGTTCAAGAGCACCGCGCAGGCGTTCTACGAGAGAATTAAAGGCTTGTAAATCAACCTCCTCCCTATGTGTGCCTATATTTTTAGGCAAGATGCCTTCTATTTTGTGCATTGCGAGATGCAACTTTCTTGATTCGGAGGAGGCGAGTATGTTGGAGAGCAGACAAGAGCAGGAAAGCAGACAAGAGTCGAGTAGAGAGAGATGGACGTGAGGAGACTTACGTTAGAGGACGTCCCAGGACACACTGAAGGAGGGCTGAAGAGGATCTTGACATCATGGACAGGAGACAACTGCTGGTCGCCCAATCGAGCAGTGCATACAGCAACCAAGCTCGGCTACTATGATAACGTTTCCGTTTGCGATGTGGGCCGAATACCTAGCGCTTCCATTTTCCCAAGCAACGTATTCCGATGGATGCCAAGCCCTTTCGCGGCTTCCGTCTGATTCCATCGGCTCTTTTCCAAAGCTCGAAGAATGTAGTGACGTTCGAACTCGGCTTTGGCTTCGCGCAAGCTGGTGTTGTGCGCAAACATCGTATCGGCGGCTTTGTCCCGCCCAGAGACCAAATCCAAGGGTAAATCTTCTATGCCGAGGACACCGGGAGAACTGATCGCCACCAGCCGTTCGACAACATTCTCCAATTCGCGGACATTACCCGGCCAGTGATAGTTACTCAGCATCGCCATAGCAGCTGGGGTTAGCCCCTGAATCTGACGCTGAAATGCCGCGTTGTACTTGGCCAAAAAGTGATCGACGAGCAGCGGGATGTCTTCTTTCCGTTCACGCAAAGGCGGCACATGGATAGGGACAACGTTGAGCCGGTAGAATAAGTCGTCGCGAAACGCCCCCTCGGCCACCATCTGCCTGAGGTCTTGATTGGATGCCGCCACAATACGGACGTCCGTGCGAATCGTCTTGCTCCCCCCGACCCGTTCGAACTCGCGTTCTTGCAATACGCGCAATAACTTCGCTTGTAACTCGAACCGAAGGCTTCCGACCTCATCAAGCAGCAACACCCCGGTGTTGGCCAGCTCAAACTTGCCGTAATGCTTGTCCACCGCCCCTGTAAACGCACCGCGCTCATGGCCGAACAACTCGCTCTCGATCAGGTGCTCGGAAATGGCGGCGCAATTCATCGCCACAAACGGCTTCAAACGACGCTGGCTTTGCTGGTGAATAGCACGCGCAATCAGCTCTTTCCCGGTACCACTCTCTCCGTGGATGAGGACCGTCGCCTGAGTATCGGCAACGCGGCACACGAGATCGTAAATCTGACACATCTTTTTACTGTGCCCGACGATGTTTTCCATCTTCTGATGCCGATGCACTTCGGATCGCAAGTACAACACCTCGCGCAATAAACTCTGCCGCTCAAGCGTTCGGCGGAGAAGCGACAAGGCTTCGTCGGCATCAAATGGCTTTACCAGATAATCGTACGCACCGAGTTTGATCGCCTCGACTGCCACACGGACATTTTTGACCGCCGTGACCATAATGACATCAACATGTTCGTCAATCGCCTTCACACGCCGGAGTACTTCTATACCATCCATACCAGGCAAGCGAATATCGAGCAGGATGACGTTGATATCTTCCTGCTCGAGGGTTGCAATACCCTCCTCGCCACTCCCGGCCGTGTGGACACGAAATTCATCCTCAAGTAACACCGTATACGACTCGAGCAAACTCCTGTCGTCGTCAATGATGAGGAGGCTCGGCTGCATCTCTGTCTGTGTTTCCACGCTGTGCCCCCCAGCCACAAGGTTCATTCGTCTCATACTGCACTGAATTTTTTGCGCGTAGGACTCGAAAGCAATTGTATGTAACCCTAAGCGACCAGGCTCAGCGTGTCAAGATATCGCCGGGAGGAAGCAGATTTGTCACCCCTGATGGTTCACGCTATATTGGCAACATGACATGTATCCTGCACACCTCCCGGGGTTCTTGAACATACATGTGCTGCACGCTCTACCATTCGTACTCGCAAGGAGACGCTTATGGACGCACAACCTACCCTCGAAACAGATACGCGGCCCTGGGGTCATTATATTGTGTTGGCGGATATGCCAGATCACAAAGTCAAACGTATTCATGTGCTTCCGGGGAAACGACTCAGCCTCCAACGCCACCAGCGGCGTTCGGAACACTGGCATATTCTCGCTGGAGAGGCGCTGGTTACACGCAACGAGGAACACCTTACGCTTCACCCCGGCGATTCCGTCGACATCCCCGCCGGTGCCATGCACCGCGTGGAAAATGTCGGCATGCACGCATTGTCTTTTATCGAGATTCAGCAAGGCGAGTACTTCGGCGAAGATGATATCGAGCGTTTTGAAGACGACTACGGTCGAGCCTAAGTTGTGTCTGGGATTTCGGCAGAAAATATGCTATATCTCCCCCACTGCATATGATGCTTCTGCCTGGGAAGCGTGTGCCTTGGGGCCTCAACGTTCCCAACACGACATCGTTCCTACACTGCCTGTGCTTTGTCGCACATTCTCAGAGCCAACGTACCCCAGCCATGCACGGAGGACCGCATGAATTTTGACCTGACTGAACAAGAACAGACATTTCGGGATAATTTGCGCCAGTGGTTACAGGACAACTTACCTGAGGGGTGGGGTGAAACGGTCTTCGAGCCGGTTGATATGCAGGAGAAAATTGCTTTCCTCAAGAGTTGGTCGCGGAAACTCCACGAGTCCGGTTATGCCGGTCTCAACTGGCCCAAAGAATACGGTGGCGGTGGCGCGACGCTCATGGAACAAGTCATTTTCAACGAGGAAGTCGCACGTTTCAAAGCTCCGACGCCATACAACGGCATCGCCATCGGTATGGTGGGACCAACCCTGATCGAAGTCGGTACTGAGGAACAAAAGCAGCGCTACCTGTCCGGCATGTTGAATTGTGAGGAAATTTGGTGTCAGGGATATTCCGAACCCGGTTCCGGTTCCGATTTGGCGTCCCTCCAAACCCGTGCCGTGCAAGACGGCGACGAATTTGTCGTGAATGGCCAAAAGGTGTGGACCAGTCTCGCCCATGATGCGTCCTTCTGCTTTTTGCTCACCCGCACCGACCCGGACGTCCCCAAGCACAAAGGCCTGACATGCTTCATTGTGGATATGAAGAGCCCCGGGATTACCGTGCGTCCGCTGAAGCAGATCACCGGCGAATCGGAATTTAATGAAGTGTTTTTCGAGAATGTACGTGTCCCCCGAGAAAACATGGTCGGGGACTTGAACAATGGCTGGATGGTTGGTATCGGCTTGCTCATGCACGAACGTGCCACGACATCCATCTTGGCCCAGGCAAACGTGCAAGTCCTCGTGAAAGACCTGATGGAACTCGCCCGCGAACAAGGCCGTGCCGACGACCCGATTATTCGGCAACGTCTGTCCCAGCTCTACATCGAAAGCGAAGCCATTAAAGGCTTTGGATACCGCAACCTCACCAAACGGCTACGCGGCTTACCACCTGGCCCGGAAGGCTCGGCACACCGCCTGAGTCTGACCCTCTTGGTCCAGCGAGCCCAGGAATTAGCCATGCAACTGCAAGGACCATACTCGCAGATTATGCATGGGTCAGAGCGCTCTATACAGGATGGTGCCTGGCAATTTAGTTTCCTGCGCTCACGCTCGTCAACGATTGCCGGGGGCACCGCTGAAATTCAGCGGAACATTATTGCCGAGCGTGTACTGGGATTGCCGAAAGGGTAAGGGAAGATACCGTCGAGGGAACCGATGTGCATGCCGTCAGGCCTTTGTCGGCATGCACAAGACGGCTGGAGAAGAATTTTAGGGAGCTTTGCCTCTTTACACCGCGGTATCGTTGGACATCTCCGGAAGCAGGACCGGGCGATAACTGCCGTAGTGTAACGCTTCGACGAGCTCGGTCTCTGATGTAATCGCATCATCAAACTTTGTCGCACACGTCAAGAACCAGCGCGGATCGATAAAATGTGCATCGCTGCCGCCAAGCCCGCGTAAGCCATGCTGATCCACCAAGGTCGCGGCCTGCTCGTTCTGCGTCTGGCTGTTTTGGCCGTTATGACTCTCGATAATCTGCACGCCGGCAATCTCGGTAATATCCTGCGCCATAATGTTCCCGAAGATCGACTCCCGGAAGGGGTGTGACGGTGCGGCCACCGCGCCGAGATTTTTCAACTCCGGAATAATTTCTCGCCCATTGTGCATGCGTTTGGTCACGTCGATATGCTGCAGCACATGGTCGGTAATGCCATACACCAATAAATGGCCTTGACTGGTGTCCATTTCCACGCCCTGAAAGACACGCACACCGTATTCATCCCAGTAGCGTTGTAAATTCAGACCCGGTGTAAAAGTCCGATGTTCGGTGAGGACGAATCCGTCAAAAGGATGGATATCACGGTAGGCCAAGATGAGTTCGATATACCCTTCAATCGTTGCCGTGCTGTCGTCCGAAGCAGCGGTATGCACATGCATATCCAGGATCACAGCGTTCCCTCTTCTTTCACGAATGTCGCAAGTGGTGCTCCAGTGTCACAAGCCTACTGCGCCGCACAGTTGAAATGATCGTTCCTGTCTGATCACGACAAGCGCTTCATGCTCCAAATATGACAAACGGCGGCCCGTTCTTCCAGTAGAACGAACCGCCGTCTGAGGTGACTACTGACCAGCGCGTTGCAAGTTGCGCAGGTCAAGGCCGAACGATCCCGGCCAGAGCTCAACAACTTGGTCAAACGACCATCCACCTGGGCAGAACATCGTTTTCACCGCACGTGGGTCTTCAATCAACGACAACCGGTCGCCGGTGATACCCACGGTCCAGCCCGTGACATCCTTCGCCATGTCGGTTGCCAGAAACGTCACGACGGACGCCACATGCTCGGGCTTACGCTCCGCCGGACGAGCTGCAGCCGCTTCACCAATCCCACTCTGCGCCCGCAGCTGACGCGCAGCTTCGGGGACTGTCGCCGTCATGCGCGTGTTAGCCCCAGGCCAAATGGAGTTGGCTCGCACACCATACTTCGCCATATCACGTGCGATCGTGCGCGTCATGCCGAGAATCCCGGCTTTGGCGGCGGAATAATTGGCCTGGCCGGAGTTCCCCGCAGCGGAGATGGAGGAGAAGTTGATAATACAACCGCTTTTCTGCGCCCGCATCAGCACACACGCCGGTTTATTGACACAGAATGCACCACGCAAGTGGACATTGATCACTGCATCCCATTCTTCGATGCTCATATTGAACACCATGCGGTCCCGCAAAATACCGGCAACGTGCACCAGAATATCAATCTTCCCATAGGTATCAACTGCCGTCTGGATGATATTCTGCCCACCTTCCGGCGTGGCTACCGTGTCATAATTCGGAGTCGCTTCACCGCCTGCAGCTTTGATGAGGTCAACCGTCTCATCCGCAATGGCGTGCGACGTACCCTGCCCATCGACCGCCGTGCCTAAATCGTTGACGACGATCTTCGCTCCCTGGGAAGCCATGAGCTTACTGATTTCACGGCCAATACCATTGCCACCACCGGTTACGACTGCGACTTTACCGTCCAACATACCATCCGCCATGGTCACTTCCTCCTCCTAACATTCATGACAGCAACGAGAGAGACAGATGCGGCACACGGAACCCGTCTCCGCAGTACTCGCGTCAGAGACACACTTCGCTAGACTGCGGCAGGCAGCGGATATTGCGGCCGATTCCGCTCTTCGATACGGATAACGCCATGCCGATCCGTCGATGCCTGGAACTGTGCCCCATTCGATTCCTCAGAGATAATCTCCAAGATACGCGGGCATTTGTTTTTACCGATGAAAATGGTGTGAATGGCGACCCCAAGCTCTTGGGCTAATGCCCGCTCGGTCTTGACTTCCCAATCGCCTTGGGTGGGCACGCCATCAGTCAGGAAGAGGATATGCTGGTTGCCACGCCCTAAGCGCTTAAATTCGAGCAACGCATCCTCCAACGAGTTCTGGTAATTCGTGCAACCCGAGCAGTGCAGCGCCAGCGCCCGCTGGGCCATCTTATCGTAATCCCGCACGAAGAAACGACCATCCACCTGATACTTGGTGGACAGATGATTGAACTCGATATACCCAACGCGCATGCGTTTTTTCCTGGCAAGCTCGACTAAGCGCAAGATGACGGACGAGGCCCACTTGGAGTAGATACCGGCCATCGACGAACTGATGTCCCGCAAAATGGCCAAATCGCCTCCGCGGTCAAACCGCTCACGGAGCAATATACGGGGCAATTGAGGGGTAATGTTGTCGTACCAGATGGCACTTTCAACCGGATCGGTGTCAAGCAGGTCGTTAAAGGAGGTCATACGGCGCCACTTGCGCGGCTGGCCGCCAAGATGCGGCACCTTCTCGGCAACGTTGCGCTCGATACGGCCCCGCAACACTTTCATCAGGACTTCGATATTCTCGATGGACTCCTGATCGAGATTGAGCTCGGTATTATCACCGCCATCTTCCGCATTGGGGCTGAGGGTCTGTTGCACCATGTCCCCCAGCTCCAATTGCTGCTTGCGATGATCGACAGCCGCTTCTTGAGCGGTATAGTCCGTGCGCGGCTCTCCCTCGCTTTGCTCGTCAGACTGCGCCTGACTCATCTGCTCGATTTCTTCAGCGTCCTCCGGTACTACTTTTTTTTTTCGAAGGAGCTCGTTAATGATGTCCTCAATGCGGTTGTGCACATCCTCGGGGATACGGAACGTCGTGAGGTATTTGATCACGAACAAGTCTTCCGGCACACAGTGCTCGCGTCCTTCGAGCACGGCTTTCGCTTTGAGGATCTTCACCGCTTTCACCAGAAACGTCCGGTCCGTCAGCAGCGAATTGCTCTCATCACACCCGTAGTCATTCTGCAGGACATTGAGGAGCTCGAGCAGCAGTTGTTTCACCGGCGTCGTTAAGTCCACTTTCGGCACCGCAGTATTGGACTCGTCCAGTACTACCCGATTAACCTTCTCCGCCACTTCGGGAAACCCACTCGTTGACGCGTACAGGTCGATAACCTGCGCCGCCTCATTCCAGCTGTTGTGCTGCAGCAAACCCAGGGTCCGCATCTGCAGGGTAAAGCGATCCAAGTTCGCCGGATCCAATGGTTCATTGTAATAATCATCGTTCGTCGGATTCCCGGTCGCGATGGCCGTCAACAGTGGAATGGACTCTCCCCCGAACTTGCGCTCGTTCAGTACGCGCAAGAGGACGTTCAGCGCCTCGCCAGGCGAGCGCGAAATGTCATCAAGCACACAAATTTCAGAAGTGAGAATGCCACCTTTTCGATTCATCTGCCGAATAATTTCGCCACCAGACTTGTCCTGCTCGCGGAAGATCACCGTGTCGCCAACCAACTCGGCCAGGCGCGTATCACGATGCAGCTGATAGAAAAAGAAATGGAGATCCGCGGCTTCTGACGTAATTTCAGCCAGCATGGTCTTTGCCGTACCCGGCGGGCCTTCCAGATAGATATGCTCGCGCGCAATCAGACCGAGGAGCAGCGCCTCTTTGACGTCCTCATGCCCGACGACAAACGTATCCATTTGTTTGCGTATTTGTGCCAACCCTTCCAAAATGCTCATAAGGGAATCCCGCCCCTCGCTAAGTCTGTTCTTGAGTTATCGCGTGGCTACCCACCTCGGGTGCACAGACCCTATCACACCCCTCTGACAAAGGCAAAACAAAATTACCCCACCATTCTGAGGTGTTTGGCTGACAAGACCACAGCTGCTGTGGTCATACATACTCCTGCGGCAAACACGATCCGCCTGGCTGCGGCAGGGCAAAAGTCCCTGCCGAACAACTTGTCCATTAGTTGGCGGAAATCTCCGCCGGACGGGCTTGCATTTGCCTAGAGGGCGCGTTAGTGTAGAGCAATATAATAGGCGCAGCGTTAGCTGGGGTTCGAGCCAGGCCACAGGCCCGGAATCACGAGGATGCGTGAGTGAGGGCAAGGAGAATCGGAGTGCCACAGGAAACGATTGTTTTTTCGCAAGGTATCGAGCTACCGCCGGATGTGCAGGCCTTAGCCCAAGACATGAAACCAGCCGGAGCAAACCTCGTGCATCTGCCCCCCACCGCGAGTGTGGACGACATCGCCGCCGCGATGCAGGATGCCGAATACCTCTTGGGGTTCCTCCGTTTTATTCCGGACGAGGCCTTTCAGCAGGCGCCACGTCTCAAATTGATCCAGGTGCTGAGCGCCGGCTATGACCGTGTCAACATCCCGGGCGCTCGCGCCGTGCGCGTACCTATTTGTACCAATGGCGGTGCCAATTCCGTTGCCGTGGCAGAGCACGCGATTATGTTGATGCTGGCGGTCTATCGCAAGCTGGTCACCTATCACCAAAATGTTGCTGAAGGGCGGTGGAATCAAGGCATACCACGCACCGTCGACATTTACGAGATGGAAGGCAAAACGGTCGGTATCGTCGGCTTGGGCAATATCGGGCAGCAGGTGGCTAAACGCCTCAAAGCGTTTGACTGCAATCTCATCTATTATGATGCCTTTCGCCGCAGTCCTGAAGAGGAGGCGCGTCTGGGTACGCAGTACGTTCCATTGGACACGTTGCTGGAAACCGCCGACATCGTCAGCCTACACGTGCCCCTCAATGACGACACGCGCGGTATGATCAATGCCACGTCTTTGCAACGCATGAAACCCAAGGCGATCCTGATCAACACGTGCCGCGGTGAAGTTGTGCAGGAAGACGATCTCATCACGGCGTTGCGGGACGGGCAGATTCTTGCTGCCGGACTCGATACGCAAGCGCAAGAGCCCGCTGATCCGGCCAATCCTTTACTGGACCTCCCGAATGTCACCCTGACGCCGCATAGCGCCGGCCCGACAGTTGACAGCTTTCGCAAGCGCTTTCACAATGGATACGCCAATATTCAGCGCGTTCTTGATGGACAAGCACCGCTATGGGTGATTCCTGAAATGCATGATTTATTTCCCCCCAACGCCTAACGGAAGACGTCGAGGGACATAGAGGTCTGACCAGGCGTGCTGCCTGCAGGGGGTGCGCCTTACAGGAGGATGGCAAATGGAGGTTACCCCGAGTGCCAGTTATAGTGTGACTGTGCGCGTGGAAATCCACAATGCGGCAGGGATGTTAGGGAAGTTGACCTCAGAGATCGGCCAGCTTGGAGGCGACATCGGGGCGGTCGACATTGTCTCGATCGATCAAGATAGCATGGTCCGTGATCTCACTATCAACTGCCGTGATAATGAGCATGCGCAACGCCTTGTCGACGCCATCGGCGCCCTGGATGGAGTGAAACTCCTGCATCACTCCGACCGGACGTTTCTCCTGCATCTCGGGGGGAAAATCGAAGTCGTCAGCCGTGCGCCGATCCGCACGCGCGACGATTTATCCATGGCCTATACTCCAGGCGTGGCGCGTGTCTGTATGGCGATTCATGCCGAACCAAACGACGCGTACAACTTGACGATTAAAAAGAACACCGTGGCGGTAGTCACTGACGGCACTGCAGTCCTCGGACTTGGCGATATCGGCCCGGCAGCGGCAATGCCGGTCATGGAAGGCAAGTGTGCCCTGTTCAAAGAATTCGCCGGGGTCGATGCCTTCCCCATCTGTCTGAGCACCACCGACTCACGTGAAATCGTGGAAACGGTCAAGCGTATTGCCACGGCTTTCGGCGGCATCAACTTGGAAGATATCGCTGCGCCGCGCTGCTTTGAAATCGAGGAATGGCTACAGGGCGAACTCGATATCCCGGTGTTTCACGATGACCAGCATGGAACGGCGGTTGTCACACTCGCACCACTGATCAATGCCTTGCGCATTGTGCAAAAAGAACCGCAAGACCTCAAGGTGGTCTTCAATGGCGTGGGCGCATCGGGTGTGGCCGTCAGCAAGATTTTCATGGACTACGGTGTCCGGAACATTATCGGCTGCGACCGCGCCGGTGCTATCTATAACGGCCGTACCGATAACATGAATTTCATGAAACAGTGGTACGCCGAAAATACCAATCCCAATCAGGAAAAAGGTCCGCTTTTGGAAGTTATCGAAGGCGCTGACGTCTTTGTCGGCCTCTCTGGTCCGGGGACGTTTACCGTGCCGATGGTCAAAAAGATGAACCGCGACGCTATTGTCTTTGCCATGGCCAACCCGGTGCCTGAAATCATGCCGGAAGAAGCCGCGCCGTACGTGCGTATCATGGCCACAGGGCGGTCGGATTATCCCAATCAGATTAACAACGTGCTCGGATTTCCCGGGGTGTTCCGTGGGGCCTTGGACGTGCGTGCCTCGATCATTAATGAGGAAATGAAACGCGCCGCGGCCTATGCCATTGCCGGGGTCATCGCGCCGAACGAACTCAGTGAGGAATATATTACACCGAGCGTCTTCAACAAAGCCGTGGTGCCTGCTGTGGCCAAAGCCGTCGCCGAAGCAGCACAGCGCACGGGAGTGGCGCGCCGGGACAGCTAATGCCCCGCAAATGATGCGCCCCCCCCCCCGACATTGATCAGCATGTAAATGGATCGTTGTGTGTTCCCGGTGTCGCTGCGACCCTCTCTGGCGGCTCTGCGTGGGACAGTTCGCCATGCCTAAAGTTAGAAGGAGTATGCACACTTGGCAGCAAAAATTACTATCGTAGGAGCCGGCAACGTCGGGGCAACTGCGGCCCACTGGGCCGTCGCCAAAGAATTGGGAGATGTTGTCCTCATCGACATCGTCGAGGGGATACCGCAAGGCAAAGCGCTGGATTTGGCGGAAAGCTCTCCCATTGAAGGTTTCGACTCGAGTCTCGTGGGAACGAATGCGTATGAAGACACGGCGGGTTCGGATATTGTCGTGGTCACGGCCGGTATCCCGCGCAAACCGGGTATGAGTCGTGACGATCTGCTCAACACGAATGCAAAAATCGTCAGTGATGTTGTGACGAACATTGCCAAGCATTCCCCGAATGCCTACCTGATTGTCGTGTCGAATCCGCTGGATGCCATGGTATATGTCGCCAAGCAGGTTAGCGGCTGGCCGAAGCATCGTGTCATGGGCATGGCGGGTGTGCTGGATTCCGCCCGCTTTCGGTATTTTATCTCTCAAGAGTTGGGCGTGTCGGTCGAGGATGTGCATGGCTTTGTGCTCGGCGGACATGGTGATACCATGGTCCCGGTGCCGCAGTATGCCACGGTCACCGGGATTCCGATCACGCAACTCCTCACCACGGAACAAATCGACCGCTTGATACAGCGGACCCGCGATGGCGGGGCGGAAATCGTCAACTTCCTCAAACAAGGCAGTGCGTTTTACGCGCCGGGAGCGTCCATCGTGCAGATGGTCGAAGCCATTGTGAAGGATAAAAAGCGCATTCTCCCGGCCGCGGCATACTTGGAAGGTGAATACGGCATTCACGATCTGTATGTCGGGGTCCCGGTTTTGCTCGGAGCAGGTGGCATCGAAAAAGTCATCGAAGTGGAGCTTACGGCTGAGGAACAAGCGGCGCTCGAACAGTCAGCGGCAGCGGTACAGGAACTCATTGAGGCCTTGCCGGCGTTGTAATGCCATAGCGACTACCCCCTGTACGCCCTTGGTATGTTTGGAAGGAGATTAAACGTGGCACAGGCGACTGCAGGAGCCAAACGCGGCTCTGCCACACAGATAGCATCGATTCTGAAAAAGGTGATCATGGCCGTCACCGGCCTGGCCTGGTTTCTCTATGTAATTCTTCACCTGCTCGGCAATTTGCTGCTGTGGGCGGGTCCTGAAATGTACAACGAGTATGCCCACGCGCTCGTTTCCAACCCGTTGATCTACCCGGCGGAGGTTGGCTTGGTGGTGTTCCTTCTCGTCCACGTTGTCTCGGCGTGGCGCGTCACCAATGAGAATAATGCGGCCCGGCCCGAGCCCTATGTGATGAAAGCAGCGAGCACCGGCAACAGCTCGTTTGCCTCGCGCACCATGTGGTACGGTGGGGCTATTTTGTTGCTGTTCATTATTATCCACGTGTGGATGTTCAAGTTTGGTGATCAATCGGGTACACATGGGCTCTGGGGCTTGGTCGTGCGGAGTTTCAAGAATCCGTGGATCACGCTCGCCTATATCTTTGTCATGTTCCCACTCGGGTTGCATCTGAGCCATGGATTCGCCAGTGCGCTCCAGACACTGAGTGCCTTACAGCCCCGTTGGCATGGGGCCCTGCGACAAGCGGGAAAGATCCTTGGGTGGGTGCTAGCTATTGGCTACATCCTTTTGCCTATCTGGGCGTTGTTTTTTGCGGAGGTGTAAAAGAGCCATGAGCCTCGATGGAAAAGTCCCTTCCGGCCCGCTGGAAACCAAGTGGAGTAACTATAAGTCGAACGTGGCGCTCGTGGCGCCGGCAAACAAACGGCGTTATACGGTCATCGTTGTCGGTACCGGTCTCGCTGGTGCTTCTGCCGCGGCCAGCATGGCCGAGTTGGGTTACAACGTGCAGGCGTTCTGTTTCCACGATAGTCCACGGCGCGCCCATAGTATTGCGGCTCAGGGCGGTATCAATGCCGCGAAGAATTATCAGAATGACGGTGATAGCGTCTGGCGACTGTTCTACGACACGATTAAAGGTGGTGACTACCGCTCGCGTGAGGGGAATGTGCACCGCCTCGCCGAGCTCAGCGTCAACATCATTGACCAGTGCGCTGCACAAGGCGTCCCGTTTGCCCGTGAGTATGGCGGGATGTTGGCCAACCGTTCGTTCGGAGGCGCACAGGTTTCCCGCACCTTCTACGCCCGTGGTCAAACCGGGCAACAGTTGCTTCTCGGCGCCTATAGCGGCCTGATGCGCCAGGTCGCCGCCGGCAAAGTCACCCTCTTCCCGCGGCATGAGATGCTGGAGCTGATCGTCGTCGATGGCGTGGCACGGGGCATTGTGACGCGGAACTTGCGCACGGGAGAAATTCGCTCGCACATCGCCGATGCGGTCTGTCTCGCAACCGGTGGTTATTCGAATGTCTTTTTCCTCTCGACCAATGCGAAGGGCTCGAACGTGACTGCGGCCTGGCGGGCACACCGCAAAGGCGCCTTTATGGCCAATCCGTGCTACACCCAAATCCACCCGACGTGTATCCCGGTGACTGGGGACTATCAGTCCAAACTGACGCTGATGAGCGAAAGCTTACGCAACGACGGCCGGGTGTGGGTCCCGAAGACCCAAGGGGACAAACGTCCGCCACATGAGATTCCTGAAGAAGACCGTGACTACTATCTGGAGCGTAAGTACCCCTCATTTGGCAACCTGGTGCCGCGTGACGTAGCGTCCCGGAATGCCAAGATGGTCTGCGACGAAGGGCGTGGTGTGGGGGCCAGTGGTCTCGGCGTCTATCTCGATTTCACTGACGCCATCAAACGTGACAGCCTCAGCGTCATTCAGGAGAAGTACGGCAACCTTTTCGATATGTATCATGAAATTACGAATGAGGATGCCTATCGTTCGCCCATGCGCATTTTCCCAGCACTGCATTACACCATGGGCGGCTTGTGGGTGGACTACGACCTCATGAGCAACCTGCCCGGGCTGTTTGTGCTCGGCGAAGCCAATTTCTCCGATCACGGCGCCAACCGGCTCGGTGCCAGCGCTTTGATGCAAGGGCTGGCTGATGGCTATTTCGTCATTCCGTATACCATTGGCGGGTACCTAGCCGAGGCCAAGCTGCCAGCCATCGATACCGAGCATGCCGTGTGTCAAGACACCGAGCGGGAAGCCACGCAACGCATCGAAACGTTGCTGTCTATTCAAGGCAAGCGCACGGTCGACAGCATTCACCGTGAACTCGGCACTATGCTGTGGGAGAAATGCGGCATGAGCCGGAACGAAACAGGCCTGAAAGAACTCCTGGAGCAAATCCCGGCGCTCCGTGAGGAATTTTGGCGCGATGTGACTGTCACCGGAAGCGCCGGCACGTTTAACCAGGTGCTCGAGCGCGCAGGACGTGTCGCCGACTTCCTCGAGTTTGCTGAAACCATGGTGCTGGATGCCCTTGAACGGCGTGAATCGTGCGGCGGTCATTTCCGCGAGGAAAGCCAAACGGAAGAAGGCGAAGCCCAACGTGATGACGAGAACTTCACCCATGTCTCGGCTTGGGAATGGCAGGGTGAAAATACGACGCCCGTTTTGCACAAAGAAGCCCTCGACTTCGAGTTCGTGCATCCTACGCAACGTAGCTACAAATAGGTGCAAAGATGGAATTCACGCTCAGAGTTTGGCGACAAAATAGCGCGGACGAGCCGGGGAATCTCGTGACGTACAAAGCCACGAATATTTCGCCGGAGGCCTCGTTCCTGGAAATGCTCGACATTGTCAACGAAGGTCTGGAAGCCCAGGGCGAGGAGCCGATCACTTTCGAACATGACTGCCGGGAAGGTATTTGCGGCAGTTGCGGCATGGTCATCAATGGCCGTCCACACGGGCCGGGCGAAGGCGTCACCACCTGCCAGTTGTTCATGCGCAGTTTCAAGGACGGGATCACGATCTATGTTGAACCGTGGCGGGCCAAGGCGTTTCCGATTCTGAAAGATCTTGCCGTCGATCGTTCCGCCTTTGACGACATTATTATGGCAGGAGGGTACATTTCGGCCAACACTGGTACGGCCCCGGACGCCAATGCAATGCCGATTTCCAAAGAGGATGCCGACCTCGCTATGGACGCCGCTGCCTGTATCGGCTGCGGAGCATGTGTGGCCGCGTGTAAAAACGCCTCTGCCATGTTATTTGTGAGCGCCAAAATCGCCCATCTGGCCCTCTTACCCCAGGGACAACCCGAACGGAAAAAACGCGTCGTCTCGATGGTCGAGGCCATGGACGCCGCCGGGTTTGGCAACTGCACGAATGAATTGGAGTGCGAAGCGGAATGTCCGAAGAATATCTCGGTCGCTAATATCGCCCGTATGAACCGTGATTATTTGCGTGCCAAGCTGTTATCACGCTGAATAACCATGCATGAGCTGTGACCATTTGACCTTGTTCCCTCCAGTAATGCGCCGGGATATACCAATGTTGTCGTGCTAATCTCGTGCGTCCCCATTGCACCGGCCAAGGCCTCCAGCACACCATATCTCACAGGTCTGGCGTGCTGGAGGCTTCTATTTTATTTTGTATTGCCCGGCCTTGAGGACAGTTATGACAGTATGGCAGATGGTCGAAAGTCTGATCGTTGGTGGAGCGACAGGCTTTCTCTCGGGGCTGCTCGGTATCGGTGGGGGCTTTATTCTCGTGCCGCTGCTGTCACTTATCGGCCTGCCTATTCATACCGCTGTCGGTACGAGCCTCGCCTGTATCGCCTGCGTTGGGATCGCAGGGATCATGCAACACGCCCGCCAAGGCAGTATCGATTTTGTCCTGGCTGTCTCCCTTGCGCTTCCCGCATCGTTGATGGCAGGTATTGGCGCCCGATTTTCAGGGCTGCTGACGCCAACAGCGCTGTATTTCCTGTTCAGCTTGCTTGCCATCTCCGTCCTGGTGTTTTTTTATTTCTCCGGCACACCGCCGTTACCAAAAAGTTCGAGGCCACGTACGGCAGGGAGCCCCCTGTATGTCAGACACCGTGACCGGGCCATTGCGGGAACACACTACACGTACGATGTCCACGTGATCAAAGCAGGAGGTGGCGGTCTCGCCACCGGACTCGTGAGCGGCTTCTTCGGTGTCGGAGGAGGATTCGTTCTTGTTCCCTTGGCAGTGAATCTTCTGCATGTGCCGATGCAAGTCACCATTGGTACCAGCCTCGCCGTGATCATACCTGCCTCCATCGTCGGTGCCGTCACCCACTGGTACCTGGATCATATTCATCTGCAAGTATGGCTGCTCGTCACACTCAGCGGGATTGCGAGTAGCCAGTTCGGCGCACGCTTTACTGTCCAGCTGGCTCCAGCACGTCTCAAGCAACTATTCATGGCTGTCGTCCTTGGTGGGACGCTCTATATGCTGATGCAAGGATTCGCAGCCTGAGCACTATGTTTGTGGCACCCAAGTCATGACGCCACGGCAAGGACCTCGGACGCTACACAAGTGTGCTTTGATAGGAGAGGAAAAGGAAGGAGTCAGAACTGGAGGCGGAGGCCAAGCATCATGGTATACACATTCGTGTCCAGCCCAGAGCGTGCGATAGCAATCCCCACGGATTCCACCTGCTCAATGCCCAGGACATCGGACTCCTGAAAGCGCACGAAATGAATACTGCTGACGAGAGAAAATCTCTGACGCACATGATAGGCTAAGGCTCCACCAACTTGCCAAATAAGACTCTCTTCAAGGAGAGGAGGGCGGGCAGTATCTTCGTGCGTCAGATTCGTCACGCCCAAGCCGACCCCCCCACCGACATAGGGCTGCACCAGCCAGCTCGGCACCGTGATAAACGCGTTCGACAGCAACGCGGAAGAGCGGAACAGATGATCGTCGCCGGCGCGGTCAAGCACTGTGCGGTAATCACCGGCTTTCACAGAAAAACGCGCCCATTGCCCTTTGTCAAGACGTAAAGGGTTGGCAAGCACAAAAGGGAAATCGACTTGAAACCAATCGCCCGCAAACCCACGGGAAGGCCCGCTGCACAAGAGCATAAGGCAAAACACACTGAGGAGAGTCCGCAACAACACTACGTGATACATTACAACGTCTCAAAAAGAAAGTTCAAGGGATATGGGCGACTCATAGTTCTCAATTGTATATGAACTCTAATAACGCCGTGACCTAAGTGACACCAAGCAATTAATAGATAGCCAACTCTGTAAACATTTACAAAAAATATTCACCGCACTCTCCAAGCACAAGAGAGTACAGTGAATATTGCCTATCAATTCCAACACACCTCCCTGCGTGCAGCAACCGCCATGATAGCAGCGATGCAGTTGCTTCCTGAGCTCGGCATGCATACCAATGCTAAAGAATAGGGAGCTTTAGTCCAAGCGATAGGCTTCAGCAGCAGGCTTCACGGGGCGCAGCATCCACAAGGGACGACGTAAACCGTCCGGACCGGGTGCCGGGCGCGTTTTTCGCAACCACTCCTGATAGACCTCGAAGGATTTATTGGTATCGACGAACACGTCCCCATACTGATCATCCGGGCCTGCCTGCCCCACACGGACTTTCTGGTGCCAACAATGCATACCACTAATCGGATCAGGATGCACAGGAAACGTCAGATTTTGATGCACACCGGCATCTTTCCACCAGACACGATCGGAATCAGGATCGGTACTGGTAAACGGCGCGATGCCTTCTAACTGCCGCAAGCGCCACTGTCCCTGGCTCACCTGTTGGAGATCCACCAGTGCCGTGGACCAGCGATCCCCGCCACTGTCACGCGACAAACGCCAGCGACCAAGATGATGCGAACACGCCACGATACCAGGGCGAATTCCCTCCGTTACCCACACCCGAATGACAAAATACCCGATATCGGTTTCCACCCGCGCCAGGCCAGCATTTTGCAAGCCTAAATGTGCGGCATCATCCGGGTGGACCCACAGCGGGTTGGTGTGCGAGATTTCGTACAACCATTTGGCATTGCCCGTCCGTGTATGAATCAGCGTCGGCAAGCGGAACGTCGGCAACAAGACATATTCACCACGATCCCGATCGATGTTCCCCCGATGCACATGACTCTTGATGTATGTCGGCACCGCATACTCGGGCCAATACCAGTCTTTCATCGTCTGCGAGAAAAATTCGAGCTTACGTGACGGTGTCGTAAAACCGGTGACCGCCGTACCATCCACCTCGACACCAATGACGTGCCCGTCTTTCTGCACCACGTGTGAGACCGGATCAATGTCGGCCCCCGTCATCTGCGCCGGACTGAGTGGTGTCTCGTGCATGTTATAGGTGTCACGCGCCACCTCGAACGCCCCGTATTTCCGCATGTAGCCTAGTGGTGTGAGTCCCTCGGCCGCCGCTACGTCGGGCAAACCGGGCACACTGTTTTCGAAGATCCACTGATAATACTCATCGATCGTGATCTTCTCTCCAGGGCGATAGGGCGACTCGAAGTACTGCCGCACTCCCAAAGTCCCGTCGGGATCGATACGCCAGGAGAGCTCAATCCAGAACTCATCCTCTTCCCAGACTTCGCCCGGATTGGCCTCATACGTCCAGCGTACCGGTTGGCCCATTTTTTCACGCATCACACGCAAGACCGGTTGCCGAAAGCCGATCCAGCTGCCCGCCTGGGTTTCCTGACTCATGATGTCATGGCGCTCAGCGGCATTCCCCATGGGCAGGACGTAGTCGGCAAACCAGGCCGTCTCGCTCCACACAGGTGTCAACGCGGCATGCACGCCGACCTTCTCCTCGTCCTGCAACACCTCGATCCAGGATGCGCCATCCGGATTGGTCCAGACCGGGTTGTACACGCGGGTGAAATACGTATCGACACGGCCGCGCCCCTCTTTCAAAAAGTGCGGCAAGAGAATACTCATTTCATGATGCGTCAGCGGATATTCTTTTGGCCAGAGTAGCTCACTCCACACTTTCTGCGGCGCCGGCCGAATAAAGGGGGCGGGGGCAAATTTATCCCAGCTATTAGGTGAGGTCCCGCCGCGCGTGCCGATACTCCCGGTTAACACCCCCAGGAATTCGAGACACCGCGCCACCTGCCAACCGCCCTCGTTCCCCGAGGCTGCATTGCGCCACACATGGCTGGCAAACGCGGAACCAGCCTGGGCGATCTGCCGTGCCACGTCGACCAGTATCGCCGCATCGACACCGCTCTCGCGGGCGGCGAATTCCGGTGTGTACTGCGCATAATAGTCTTTAATGGCCAGGATGAAATTATCGAACGTCACCTCCATGTCGGGGTGCTCAGACCGCAGGTACGTCTCCCAATTGACCCAACGCTCCATAAAGGCCCGGTCATAGCGCTCTTCGTTTAAGATCACGTGCGCCATAGCCAACAGAATCGCCGCTTCCGAGCCAGGCCAGGACGAGAGCCAGTAATCGGCCCGTGCCGCGGTGTTCGACAAGCGAGTATCGATCACGGCAATCTTGGCACCGGCCATCTTGCCTTCGATAATGCGCTGCGCATGCGGGTTAAAATAATGCCCGGTCTCTAAATGCGCACTCAGCATGAGGATAAAGCGCGCATTGGCATGATCCGGCGACGGACGATCCGCCCCTTGCCAGAGGGTATACCCCAGTCGCGCGCCCGACGAGCAGACGTTGGTATGGCTATTATGCCCGTCGACGCCCCAGGCTTGGAGCACGCGGTCCATATACCCATCATGACCGGGCCGGCCGACGTGATACATCACCTCCGTGCGGCGATCCTCTATCAGCGCGCGACGGATACGCGCAGCCAGGGTGTCGAGCACTTCATCCCACGTCGTGCGCTCCCACTCCCCAGAGCCACGTGGCCCGGAGCGTTTCAACGGATACAAAATACGTTCCGGATCGTTCACCTGATTAATCGTGGCCGGCCCTTTGGCGCAATTCCTTCCCCGGCTGCCGGGATGCATCGGATTGCCCTCGAACTTGCGGATCTCCTGCGTCTCTTTGTCGACGTAGGCCAACAAGCCACATCCGGCTTCACAGTTAAAGCAAATAGTCGGAATCAGCGCATATTTTTTCGCCACCTTGCGCGGCCATGCTGCAGGATCGAATTCCGTCCAGTCATCCCAGCGATCAACCGGCGGGAAATTCGTCAGCTGCCCGGGCGATGGCTGGAGGGGAACAAAGCTTTCCATCGTCGATCGCTCCTCTATCTACCGTGATTTAGCTTAACGGTACGGCTTGACCAGCCATAAGCCAGATATGTTCAAACACCAGCAATCCCACCAGACCACACGCACCGGCAAGCACAGACACCCCCACCGGGGCGCCAGGCACTACAAGCAACAACAACACCGGTACGGCATGCCCGAGTCCGACGACGCCCCACCAAAACAACCGACTATACGGCCCACGTAACACGAGTTGTGCGGCATGCGTCGCATCTTGCGTGCTATGCGGCATCCACAGTTCACCCACAAGGGTGATAAAGAGATTCGCCACCAGGCCCCACAGCAAGACATCATGCAGCAACGCCGCCGTCTGGGGATTGGCAGGCACCACCGCATCAAGGATCGCGAGGGTTGCAGCCCCGGCAAGGAACGCCTGGATGAGCAAGTGGACAGGCAGCGCCGGGCTTAGCCAGAGGTCACGGCCTTTCGCTTGGCCGAAGAGAAAACCGGTGTAAATCGCCGCCAGGACCGCCGCCAGGCTTCCCGGCCACATTAACAGGGTGCGCAAACCGCTAGCCCCAAACAACCCCGCCAGAATGCTGAGGCCGACGAAGCCGCCATACGCCAACAAAATATAGCTACCAATGGTAAGCCACGACTTCCATTGCGGCCGCAGTAAAATGGTATAAAAACGTTCGGGACGCTTGAGGTCCAAGATGAGGAGCAGGGACGTGATGGCCAAAAACACTAACGCGAGAATCGGCGCAATCCACGTCAGTAACGGATTGTCCTGCGCCATCCCCAAGGCCTGTCCCATCGCCGCGAGTAAAAACGTGCCGGCGGCGATCGACTTGGTCCAAATGTACAGACTCACCTTGCGCCCCCACGGCACGGCATGCCCAACATCGTATACCGTACGAGGTTGCTTCGGGATCATGTCATGGAGAGAGAACGCCGCCGGATTGCCTCCGGTCAGCGATGCCGGAAGCCCAGGGAGCGGAAAAGAGGTATCGGTAATCTCCGGACGCCCGACTTCCGACCACATGCCGAAATCCTGTGGGTGACTCGCCGCACTCGGCGTCAGACTGTGCTCATCGACATCGATATAGAATAATTGCGGCACCGTGCCCTTATCCGGCTTGCGTACACGTACCGGCTCACGGGACGTTGTCTGCGCGATGACACTGGCGGGATCGTCGAGATCACCCGAAAGAATGGCCTGCGTGGGGCACACGACTTCGCACGAGGGCTGCAAACCAACCTCCGTGCGGTGGGCACAGAAGTTACACTTGGCCGCCGTATCGGTGTTCGGATCGATATACAGAGCATCGTAGGGACACGCCTGCATGCAGGCTTTACACCCGATACAGACATCGGTATCGAAATCGACAATGCCGTCTGTCCGCTTATACAGCGCTGTTACCGGGCAAATCGTCACACACGGTGCGTTTGCACAATGATTACAGCGCAGCACTGTAAAATGCCGTTGGGTATGCGGAAAAGCGCCTTTCTCAACATATTTCACCCAGGTACGATACACGCCCAGGGGGACTTGGTGCTCTTCCTTACATGCCACGCTACAGGCGTGGCATCCAATACATTTACGGTGATCGATAAGAAAACCGAACTTCATAATCCCCCCTGTATCCAGTCGGTGCCAAGGTCATAGAGGCGATATACGCTACACAAACTTCCCGCACACTCTACCTGCTGTCAAGCAAATTGCCAAAGGAAAAACACCACACAATCTACGAAACGACGAGAAGAGGCGACCGCTTGCTCACCGCTCTAAGCGAAACGACACCTCGGCACGGACGCGAAAGACATCAATCCGGTCATCCCGCAACCGCACATCAAATTCTTTGACGCCAATGCGCGTGATGCCGCGCAGGGTTTTCTGCGCCTCCGCTACGACCTCTTTCATGGCCTCTTCCCACCCGTGCGGGGACTCGCCAATCAGTTCAATCATCTTCACAACCGCCATAGCCACTCCCTCCAGCACAACATCTCCACATTGCCTCCGAAACACCGAACATGGCAGCAGCGACTATAGAAATCACGCTGGCATCTGTCAAGCGATCGAACAATTGTCGAGGTCGTACGGAAAGCCCGGCAAAAGATTGCGTATGCGTTTGGTTACTGCCACGAGGGTGTGCTACAATGCCAGGCCCGAGACAACGAATACGTATCAGAATGTATTCTGATGTGGAAATATTAAGAGAATCAAAGTGTTAAGAGCATACGGGCGACACAAACAGGGAGGGACCTCATGAGCGAGAAAACCCAGGCATATCGCGAAAAGCTGCGCAACGGCGAGTACGACCTGAGTTGGATGAACGTGGACTCCGAATGGGGCGTCCGTGCGAAGCCCAGCAAACGCGGCTTGACCCTGAAT
>CAJIAL010000781.1_pt1 | contig 24901 bp, 25 predicted proteins | sample 9199091 | NCBI WGS metagenome assembly CAJIAL01 (sample SAMEA7708270, study PRJEB35096) | sediment metagenome | biome: marine neritic benthic zone biome [ENVO:01000025]; feature: sediment [ENVO:00002007]; material: shallow marine sediment [ENVO:03000034] sea grass bed [ENVO_01000059] ... | reverse complement strand
TGGAGAATGCCCTGCGTATCGACCATAATCCTGTTTCCCGGCGGAAACCCGGCTACCGTGAGCAGACGGGAGACGGCAATGCCCGCGGCGCCGGCGCCTACGAGGACGATCTGGGCCTCGTCCTTCGTTTTGCCGACGACCTTGAGCGCGTTCAGCAGCGCCGCCAGCATGACTGCAGCGGTGCCTTGCTGGTCGTCGTGCCACACGGGGATATCCAGCTCGTGACGCAAGCGATCCAGGACATGGAAGCATTTCGGCTTGGCGATATCTTCGAGGTTGATGCCCCCGAAGGTTGGCGCCAGCCAGGTGCACGCTTGAATGATATCCTCCGCCTTGGTGGTGCCCAGACACAACGGCACCGCATCCACTCCACCAAGATACTTAAACAAGATGGCCTTGCCTTCCATCACCGGCAGGGCGGCTTGCGGCCCAATATCCCCCAGGCCCAACACCCGCGTGCCATCACTGACAATGGCAATGCAATTGCCTTTATTGGTGTGCTCAAAGACTTTGGCCGGATGCGCCGCGATGTCTCGACATGGTGCGGCCACGCCTGGCGTGTACCAGACGGCAAAATCCGCCAAACTGCGAATAGGACACTTCGGCGTGATTTCGAGCTTGCCGCGATAGAAGGGGTGAAGACGCATGGCGTCTTCGCTCGGTTTGTTGGCTTGCGCCAGTCGTTCGTCAACAGACGGTGGAGTGGTCATCATACCTCCTGCGTCTCGCATGCTGCGCGATCGTGATGCTCTACGGCGTTGCACGCCCTTATACACGTTGCCCGAAGCAAGATAAATGCCAGATTGAGCGGGGATGGTACAGGATCGGCTTGTACGGTACATCTACGCTGTTGATAGGCTACCTAGGGGTCGCACACATGTGAGGGTAAGACATGTGAGTATGACAAGATGTCAGATGGGAAGAGCTATCTGTCCTGTTCGGGGTACACACTCTCTATCCGCAACGACTCAAGACGCCAAAGGACATTGCCCATCGACGTCAAACGACGACGTGCCGGTAATAGGCGCGAAGAAGAATCCGCCGTGCAACGGATCGGCACCTTGGGGGCTGAGCACCAACAGTGCGTCCAATAGCAACCGGTTGAGTAAGCCTTGATTGAGTGTGGCGTACAGCGTGGCCGCACCTGTCGACGAGTGTATGCTGCCCAGAAAAATTGCCGCGGTGCCCAGCTCCGGTAGAGCCGGGTCGCTGGAATGCGGGTGTCGCTCGATGAGCCAGACGTCAAACGCTTGTGCGGCAGGCAGACCTTGGGCATGGACTGTCATCACCTCATGTGAGCGATCCAGTATGGCCCAACCGTAGAGGGTTGGCATGGAGGGAAGCTGGCCGTGAGGCGTCGCAGATGTGGGCAGCAAGCCCTGCGCGCCGAAGCCCCAGAGCTGAAGCGGTGTGGAGGCTTCTTGCTTGGTGTGCGTCTGCCAAAGTTGCTGCGAGGGTATAATGCGTGCCGGATGGAGTGCTTCATCGGCTGGCCTTGCATTGTCCGAGGTCGAAGCGAAGTGTGGTACCCAGGGCCAGAGCAAACTTGCACCACAGAGAAATCCGAGGAGGCGAGCATACCACGAATGGGTCTGTGTCGATTGCATGGGGCGGTTCCTTCAAGCCAACGCGGAGCCTTACGCGCTACGTCGAGCACTGGGCACCGTGCGGCTATGCTGCTGGGCTTCTGCCAGTGTTGGGCACAGACGCACATGGCGTGTGTGCAGCGCTTCGTATGCGGAGGCGATTGCCTGGCCTCCAACAACGGTCGGATATGTTGGGGCAATAGTCGTATCAATATCGTGGAGAGCCTCCTGCATGGCAGATGTCGCTGCCTCGTGTGTGAATGAGAGGGCAACAAGAGCTGGACGCAGACGTTGACAGCCTTGCAGGAGCAGGCTGGGTGTGAGGTTTGAGCCGAGATAAGCGCTATGCCAGCCGTCACATTGCATCAAATAGGCAAAGCTAAGAAGACCGAGCTCGTGTGATTCGCCTGGCGGGCAGGCACAGAGCAACACCGGTGCTTCCGGGGTCGTCGGGGCCGTGGCTTGCAACATTGCCAGGAGGCGTTGCTTGACGAGCATTGTCGCCAAATGGATACACACGGTGGGTGTGTTTCCGGCCGCGCATTGCTCTCCCGCCCGATGCATCGCCTGGGGAAGAATCGTTGTGAGAAATGTCGTAAACGGGATCAACGCGGTCAGTTCGGCGAGATGACGTGCGAGGTGCTGGGTATCGAGGGTCTGGATAGCATCGACGAAGGCATCGGCGAGTGATGGCGGGGGCACGGAAGTTTGGGGCAATGCGGGAGCAGCAGTGGCGAGCTGCAGGAGAAGCACGTCCCGGCCTTGCGCAGCCAGTTCGCCTATGGAGCGCCCCTGGTCAATTTGCTGGCGCAGGTAGCGTAATAACTGGATGTCTTCATCGTTGTATTCGCGGTACCGGTTGCCGGAACGATGTGGCGTGAATAAACGGTAGCGCCGTTCCCACATGCGGAGTAGTTCGGGGCGAATACCCGTCATGTGAGACACGGCTTTGATACGATACCATCCCATGGTGTTGTGTCCTTTCGGGATGGTAGTATAAAAGATGTATAGGGTTTGTCAAGAGCATGCGTATGAGATGGGACATAGCATCAACACGCGCTGCAAAGAGTGCTGCACGGCTGAGCGGTTTACTCGGTTTCTGGCTCACCACGTTGTTCGCGCCAAAACTGCTCAAATTCCGCCGCGATATCTTCCCCGCTGCTCTTGTCGTCTTGACGTTGTACGGACGAGGAGCGGGCTTCCCGCTGTGCACGGCGTTCGAGATCGCGGACGTGCGCAGAGACTTTGGGGTCGGTCGCGATGGCTTCCGCCACGCGTGTTTCAAAGTCGCGTGCTTCTTCTTCGAGTTCTGGCAGGGAGCTTGGCAGTCCGGCAATTTCCAGTCCGCGTGTGCAGAGCGCGTGAATCCCCTTTGGGTTTGGCGTGGCGGAGATGTAGTAAGGCATGTTGGCCCAGAGGCTGGCCGAGGTCAGTTCCTGGCGCCGGAGCGTGTCGTGCAGCACGCCCACCATACCGGTCGGACCTTCATAGCGTGAGCCCTGTCCGATGCCGAGGAACTCGGCTAATGCCTGATTGGTAGCCGAACCGGAAAAGGGCACGGGGGCGGAATACAGCACATCGGACCACAGGGCGCCGAGGGTAATGGTTTGGTAGACGTTGCACCGTTTGATGAATTCGACCATGAGATTGGTGAAGGTGCGCCATTTGAGATGGGGTTCGACGCCAACACAGAGAATAATGTCGCGCTCGAGCTCCGGCTGCAGGCTCACGAAGAACTCGTTGCTCGGCCACTCGATTTCACGCTGTCCCTCATCATTATATTGCGCCGTGGGGCGCTGCTCGACAAAGCTATAAAAGTCTTCCGCATCGATCGACCCAAAGCGTTCGGCTTGCAAATGGTCGACGAGAAAGTTGCCGGCGGCGGTGGCAACGCCGGCGGCGTCACTCCAGCCTGCGAAGGTGAGCAGCAGATATGGCTCACGCATATCCGGCATGTAATCAAACTGGAGCGCTTCCATACAATCCCTTTCCAACCAGTATAGCGGGCAGTCAATCGAGCCAGTACTTGCTTACGACTGTTTCGTTGGTGCCCTTACTGTGTGTCTGTGAAGAATTCTTGCACCACGCGTAGAAAAACTTGCAATTGATCGTGGTGTACCCAGTGCCCGGCATCATCGATGTCAACACAACGCGCATTCTGAAACGCGCTGCCCCGGCCGTCCTGCATCGGATCAGTCGCCCAGCTTTCCGTGCCGCGCAACAACAGCGTGGGGCAGGTAATTCGTGCCCAGATGCTCCGGGCTTCTTCCATGTTGAATTCATACGGTGAACTCGCCCGTACGTAGTTATCGAATTTCCAGGTATACGTCCCATCCTCATTGCGATAGGTGCCGTGCAGGGTTAACAAATAGGCTTGTTTGGCATTCAGATGTTGGTTGGCCTCCTGCATACGTTGTACGGCTTCGTCGAGACTGGCATAGCGGCGCGAATGCCGACCAGCGAACGCTTGCATCTGACCAATCCATTTGTGCATACGCTCATGCGCTGGGCCGCGCCGGATGCGATCTGGCGGGGGGCCAAGGCCCTCGATCGCTACCAGATGTTTCAGCCGCTCCGGATAGATGCCGCTGTACTGACACGCAATGGCTCCACCAAGCGAGTGGCCGATAATGGTGATGGGAAAGAGTTGGAGGCCATCAAGGAGTTGTGCGATATCCAGCACATAGTCAATCAGGGCATATTGGCTCCCGCGTGCCCATTCGGAATCCCCATGGCCGCGCAAGTCAGGCGCTATAATATGATACTCATGACGGAGCTGCTGAGCCACCCAGTCCCAGTTGCGCGCGTGATCACGTCCACCGTGGACGAGCAACAACGGCGGTTTCGTCGCATTGCCCCAGTCGACGTAATGCAGCTTGAGGCGTTGGGAATAGTAGTAGTGCGACGTTGGCCCTACCACGCGTTCAGCCATCTCACATACTCCTTCAGTGCACCTGGGTCAGATCCCCAGGGCTTCCAGATGATACACGTCGTTTAACGTGAGAAGCTCCCAGTCTCCGTTCTGATGACTGAAGATATTCACGGAGGTGTTAATAATGCTGTAGGCCGGAGTGCGCATCACATCCAAACCGAGCACGTGCCGAGTGAACAGGTCGATTGCTTTACCATGGCTCACACACAGAACGGTTTCGCCGGCGTGTTGGGCTGCGAGTGATTGCATTTGTGCCACCATGCGCTCTTGCGTTTGCACCTGGGATTCCCCACCTTCCGGAACGTAGGTGACTACATGTCCGCCAATGGCTTCAAGATGGGTCTCAAACTCGTCAGCAGACTTGTGCTGCCATGTGCCCACGTGCCACTCGCGCAGTCCTGTACAGGGCTGGATTGGTAGTGCGAGCTTGTGGCTAATAATCTCGGCCGTTTCCTGCGCTCGCTGAATGTCGCTGCTATAGAGAATCCGCGGCTGTAACGAGGGTAGGCGCTCTGCCACCAAGGCGGCTTGCTGCCGACCTCGTGTACTCAGGGGTACCGGGGAGTAGCCCTGCAGGATTCGTTGTGCGTTGTAATCTGTTTCCCCATGTCGCACTATAATGGCTTTCATGCGCTGTGCTGTCCTCTGTCGTGAGTCGGCGATGGTCCATGACCTGCGGCGCCATGCTGAGTGAGTGCGTGGTGCACTTCTTGGCAAATATGGGCGTGAACAACCTCCGGCTCTGCAGTTGCCGTGATGCGCCGGAGATACGGAAACTGCATCGTGGCGAAGAGAGCCGCGACACGTTCCAGATAGTCTAACCGTTCAAACCCATCACGCTCCCGCTGCTGCGCAATCCGCGCCAGGCCCTGTTTCGGTGGAATCTCGAGTAATAACAGCAGGTCCGGTGGTGGTGCAAAAGCTTCATTGCGTTGGCGGATGCTCTCCGGATTGTAGCCCAAGGCCCCTTGATAGGCCATGGTGGAGAAGTAGTAGCGATCCAGCAACACGACTTGCCCACGTGCCAGTGCCGGGCGGATGTTGTGGGCCACATCGTCTCGGCGATCTTGTATAAACCATTCGAGTTCCGCGTCCGGCGTGACGTCGTGTTCCTCCTGCCGGGCACGCTGGCGAATTTTTTGTCCCCATGGGCCATCGGTTGGCTCCTTGAGGCATACGACATCATAGCCTGCCTGCCGGAGGTGCGCGGCGAGCAACTGGATCTGCGTGGTCTTCCCCGCGCCATCCAGGCCCTCGAAGACGATAAAGAACCCGTGACTGTCTTGTTGCATCTTGGGTGGTGTCACACACTTGCACCCCTCTAGAGGCTATGGGATACTTCACAGCGGACGCCAAGTCTGAACGGCTTTGGCACAAAGGGAGGGGAAAGAGTGAAGATATTGTGTGTGCGGCGTTGGTCTCGAATAGTGTGGCTCCTGTTGTGCGTCCTCGGATATGGCGCCTGTGCCAACACACCCAACAACCTGCCACCTTCCTACTTCCCCGTAGGTCCCACAGAGGTCGATGTGGATCAACGTCGCCTTGAGCTCATTGAGCGCTACCATCGGCCACGCCTTGAGCGCCGGTATACGCATGACAACACCGATCTGGATATTGCTACGCCTCGCCCGTCTTCCCCAAAAGACACGCCAAAAGACACGCCGTCGCCACGCTGATACGCCATGCTGCCTTAACGGGTCAAATCGACGTCCCCTCCTGCGCGATACGCTGATACCGTTCAACATCATCCTGCATGAGGCGTGCCATATCGACGTCTCCCTGCTCCGTCGCCAAGGCAATGCCGGTTTGTAAGATTGCAATGGCTGTGTCGAGGTTGCCTTTGCCCCAGGCAATGCCTGCTTTGCGAAAAACCTTGCTGTATTGTGCGCCTTTACTGGTCATGCGTCTGAGGGACCGACATGGACATTGCCCAGGCGTTCGATGGCTTTCACAATAGCCTGCGTGCCGTCGTCGCCTTCTCCGGTGGACTGGACAATGCGGAAGAGTTGCTGCGCCAACGCTGTGCCAGGCAGCGGTAAGTGGTTCTCCTGCGCGGCTTCGAGCGCCAGACGCAAGTCTTTTTGTTGTAACTTGACCATGAAGCCGGGAGCAAAATCCCGCTTGGCCGCCCGCGGCGCTAGATTCGACACCATCCACGAGCCGGCAGCGCCGGCACTGACCGCTTCTATCATGGTGGGCAAATCGGCGCCCATGCGCTGGGCGAACACGAGACCTTCCCCCATAGCAACGAGATTCAAGCCGCAAATGATCTGGTTACATAACTTGATCGTCTGGCCCATGCCGTTTGCACCACCGTAGGTGATTTTTTGCCCCATGACTTCGAATAGCGGTCGGCAGCGTTCAAAGACTTCTTGGTCACCACCCACCATGATCGAGAGGGTGCCGGCTTGCGCGCCCGGTTCACCGCCACTCACCGGCGCATCGAGCATATCCGTGCCTTTGTCCTTCAGGCGCGCGGCGATATCGCGGGTCACTTGGGGCGAAATCGTACTCATGTCAACCACCGTCAGCCCGGCGCGTGCAGCCTCAATAACACCACTGGTTCCGAGCACCACCGATTCGACATCCGGGGTATCAGGAACCATAGTGACGACGATATCGGCTTGCTCGGCCACAGCCCGGGGCGAATCGGCTACGGCCGCCCCGGCGGCGGCCACGGCATCCACAGGCGGCCGGCTGCGGCTGTGCACGGTGAGGCTATATCCTGCCTTGATCAGATTCAGGGCCATGGGTTTGCCCATAATCCCGAGTCCGATAAACCCTATACGAGGCTGCATGATGGTGGCTCCTTACTGGATTTGTACGAGACTTGCTGTCGGAACCTGGTTGGCCTGTTGCTGTAGACCTTCATTCATACTGCCGGAACGAAAACCAGCCATGTCAAGCGTCACATACGCGAAGCCGAGGTCCTGAAACCGCTGCACCATAGCACTCCGGAATGGCTCCGTCACGAGACGCGGCATCTCCTCGGGCAGTACTTCAACACGGGCGATTTTCTCATGATGACGCACACGGAAGACGCGAATGCCTTGATCCCGGAGAAACTGCTCGGCTTGCTCGACGGCACTCAGTTTTTCCACGGTGATCTGTTGGCCGTATGGAAAGCGTGAGGACAAACACGCAAAGGAGGGCTTATTCCAGGTCGGCAGATCCCAGCGTTTGGAGAGCTCGCGAATTTCATCCTTGCTGAGATCGACCGCGTCTAGCGGCGCCTGTACGGCATATTCCTTGGCCGCCTGGGCACCGGGGCGATGATCGCCACGATCGTCCATCATGGCGCCGTAGACTACATGCTTGTAGCCACGTTCCTCCGCCAGTGGGTTGAGCTTGATAAACAGCTCCGACTTGCAGAAATAGCAGCGGTTGGTGGGGTTCGCAATGTACTCCGGATTGTCCATCTCGTCCGTCCGAATCAACTCATGTTTGATGCCAATCCGTTTGGCCACATCAATGGCCTCGTCTAGTTCCGCTTGCGGTAACGACGGCGAGACGGCGGTCACGGCCACGGCCCGGTCTCCCAGCGCAATATGGGCTGCCTGTGCCAGCAACGAACTATCCACGCCGCCCGAATACGCCACCACCACACTTTCCATCTCACGTAGCAGGGCTAACAGTTTCTCGAGTTTGTCATCAAGCGTCATCGTTGTCATACGTGCACCTCGTGAGTCAGCGCCTGGTGTGAACCACAGCGCATAATAGGGACGAACTCCGTTGCATCGCGTACGAACGCAGCATGCTTGCACACCCGTAATGATGGGAGTTGGTCTGCTTCAAGGTCGAGTAAGGCCTGCATCACTTCGAGCGGTTTCGCTTTGGCGTCGGCCTCTTCCCGCACGAAGAGCTCGAACGCGATGGTGTCGCCTGCTTGCGGCAGCGCTGCAAGGCTCAGAATACCAGGACGGATATTCACCTGCCGCGGGCCTTTCTTGTGCCAACGCTGCATGGGGATATCCTCGCGTGCCAAAAACGCCTGCACACGTGCGGACATGGGATGTCCATTGGTTGTCAGCAACGCTGCCGGGACGTCCACGGTATATTGTGCCGCCAGAGGTTCTGCCATCAAGGCTCGGCTGCGCAGCGGCACTTCACACGCCTCGAGCAGATGGAGATGTGCCGGGAGCACTGCGTTCAGGCGGGATTGGAACTGGGAAGGCTCCAGGCGTGCATACAAGACGACTTCTGCATGCTCACTATAGCTTTCGATCCCTACAGGGAGCGCCGTAGCGAAGTTCAGTGACGGCTGCGGATGAAAGCCCTGCGAATACTGCACGGGCAACTGTGCCCGCCGCAGCGCTCGGGTAAACGTTCGCATCGTTTCGAGATGTGAGAGAAACCGCAGCGGTCCCTGTATAGCGAAGCGGAAGCGTATTTTCTGCTGTGCCTCGGTTTGCGGCCGCTTGCTGCTTGACGTCCGCTGCCACTGTTGCTCGCGTTTCTGCCCTTCGCGGCTGGTCCGTAACATCGTCAAGCAACCATCTGTGTCGTCCTCGATCACACCACATTGATGGCATTTGACTTGCCGGCAGTCCTCGGCCAGCAACGCCAAACGCGAACGCCAATATTCGTCGACAAAATACTGCTTGTCGACCATACAATCGATGTGATCCCACGGCAGGATTTCTTTGAGGTCACGCTTCCGCAGGTACTGATCGGGGTCGATCCCACTGCGTTCTGCCGCTTCTTGCCATTTACGAAAATCGAAGTGTTCGCCCCAGCCGTCGAACTTGCACCCCAGCTTGTGCGCGTCCTCGAGAAAGCGTCCGACTTGCCGGTCGCCGCGAGCGAAAACCCCCTCCAGATAACTCATTTGCGCATCGTGGCGCCCGAACTTCAGGCCGAACTGCCGCATGTTGTCGCGCAGCAGCTGATGTTTGAACTCGGTTTCCTCGATAGAGATTTGGGCATCCCATTGGAACGGCGTGAACGGTTTCGGCACGAAGGTCGAGACCCCAAGGTTGACGCGCGCTTTTTTATTGACCTGCCGCCCGGTCTGCAACACGCGCTTAGCCAGGTTGGAGATCGCCACGACATCCTCGTCCTGCTCGGTCGGGAGTCCAATCATAAAGTAGAGTTTCACCAGGTCCCAGCCACGGGCGAAGACTTGTGCAGTGACGTCGAGCAACTCCTCATCCGGAATCCATTTATCAATCACCGCTCGCATACGCGGTGAGGCCGCTTCCGGGGCAAAGGTCAGACCGGTTTTGCGGATACTGGCAAGCATATCGGACAGGTCGACCGAGAATGAGTCGAGTCGTAACGACGGCAGAGAGATGGCCACGTGTTCGGGCATCCCGAGTCCGACCATCTGATCCACCAAACCACGTACCTGGCTGTAATCACAGGTGCTCAGCGAGGAGAGCGAAATTTCCTCGTACCCGGTTTTGGCGATCGTGTCTTTCGTCAGCGTCGCGAGCGTGTCCAGGCTGCGCTCACGCACCGGCCTGTACAACATCCCGGCCTGGCAGAAACGGCAGCCTTGCGTGCAGCCGCGGAGCACTTCCAAGGAAACACGGTCATGCACCTGTCCGGTAAAGGGCACGATGTAATCGGTTGGGAATGGCGCATTGTCCAGGCTGGCCACCGAACGTTTGAGAATGACGCGGCCCCCCGTATCCGGGACGAGTTCGCCATGCGGGGTGCGCACGAGAGAATACAGCGCCGGCACGTAAACGCCGGGCACAGCCGCCAACCGCTGCAGCTGTGCGTCACGGGATAATCCTTTGCTGTCGCGTAAGGCTTGCACGAGGTCGAGTACAACGTCCTCACCATCGCCAATCACGAAGGCATCGATAAAATCGGCCAGGGGCTCAGGATGAAAGGCTCCTGGACCACCCGCCACGATCAGCGGCATATCGGTATCGCGTTGAGCGGTGCGCAAGGGGATGCCACTCAGCTGTAACATGTTGAGGATGTTGGTGTAGCTCAGTTCGTACTGCAATGTAAAGCCAATCGCATCGAAGGCGCGCAGCGGCGTTTTGCTCTCCAAACTGAAGAGCGGCAGTTTACGGGCGAGGAGTTGGGCCTCCAAATCAATGGCGGGCGCATAGACACGCTCGGCCCAGACACCCGGTTGTTTGTTGAGAATACTGTACAAAATCAAGATGCCGAGATTGGGGAGGCCAATATCGTAGAGATCGGGAAAGGCGAGGGCGATGCGGACATCAACCTCGCTGAGGTCTTTGTGGGCCGTATTGAGCTCGCACCCGAGGTAGCGGCTCGGTTTCTCCACACGAGCAAACACCTCGGCATCGAGCATCGTCGCCAGGCTGCTCATGCGTGTCCTTTCTCAGTTCCTGCTGAAACGTGGTCTGCGGCATGATACGAGCTGCGTACCAACGGCCCGGATTCGACGTGCACAAAGTCCATGGCGTGTCCTTCACGTTGCAACATGGCAAACTCCTCCGGCGGATAATACCGCGCGACAGGAAGGTGCCGGGGCGATGGCCGCAAATATTGCCCGATGGTGAGCACATCGCAGTCGACACGGCGCAGGTCACGCATGGTCGCGAGCATTTCGTCCATCTCTTCCCCCAATCCGACCATGACGCCGGATTTGGTCCGCATCGTTGAGTCAAGCTGCTTGACCTGGCCCAAGAGCTCCAGTGAACGCTCGTATTTCGCCTGTGGGCGGACTTTGTAGTACAAGCGGGCGATGCTTTCCAGGTTGTGATTGAGCACGTCCGGCTGGGCCGCCACCACTTCCGCCAAGGCATCCCAATTGCCTTTGAAATCAGGGATTAAGACCTCAACGCGACAGCTGGGAAGACGCCGCCGTACGGCGCGAATCGTCTCGGCAAAAATGCGTCCGCCACCATCCGGTATATCATCGCGGTTCACCGAGGTGATGACGGCATAGCGCAAGTTCAGCGTCGCGATAGCATCGGCGACGCGCTCCGGCTCGTCCGTGTCGACTGCCTCGGGCCGGCCGGTCTTCACGGCACAAAAGCCGCAACTACGCGTACAGGTGTCGCCGAGAAGCATAAACGTGGCGCTGCGCTGATTCCAGCACTCACCGATGTTCGGACACATCGCTTCTTCGCAGACGGTGTGTAATTGGTGTTGACGCACCAGACGTTTGAGTTCGAAATAGGTATCGCCCGCAGGCATTTTGACCCGTAACCACGACGGCTTCCGCGGGGGATGAGCATCGAGTTGCACCAGGGCCATGCCGGCCTCCTACTCTGTGCGTTATACGCCTGCCCGCGCTGCGTCACGCCGCCGATCGTGGCTGCGTTTGCGCCGGGTATATTGCACTTTCCCCGTACGCCGCTCGAGGATCAGCTCTGCCACGACGCTAATCGCGATTTCTTCCGGGGAATCGGCACCGATATTGAGGCCGATCGGGGCGTGAATTTTGTCGAGATACGTGTGCGTGATACCTTTGCTTTCCAGGCGTTTCCACATCTTGGCAATTTTGCTCTTGCTGCCGATCATGCCGAGGTAGCGGGCGTCACAGGCGTAAATCTGCTCGATAATATGTTGATCGTGCTGATGACCTCGCGTGACAAGCACCACATAATCGTCTTGTCCGAAATCGAAGCGCTCGCCGATCTGGTCGAATTCCATCACGATTGCCTCGTCGGCTTGCGGAAAGCGCTCGCTGTTGGCAAACGCCGGACGGTCGTCGATCACTTTCACTTTGAAACCGGCCAGCTTGGCGGCCCGCACGATAAAGAAGGACACATGACCGCCGCCGAAGACATATACCGTCGGTGTCGGCAACACCGGCTCCATAAACAGTTGCAACGTCTCACCGTCGTCGAGAGCATAATCAACCACGGCAAAATTTTCGCCTTGCATGACGTCCCAGCCGCGTTCCACCACAAAGGCTTCCAGGGCGGCATCGCCCAAGGAGCCGACCGTGGTACCATCGTCACGCATGAGGAGCTTGCGATGGCCTTCCGGATAGCGCGCATGATCAGTCAGAATCGTCACCAGCGTACCCCGGTGTCCCGTATCTTTCAGCGCCAGCAAGGCACGAAAAATCTCGCGGCCGTCTTGCGGTAGCGGCTCGGTGAGAATTTCCACAATGCCGCCGCAATTCAAACCGCTTTCCCCAGCGTATTTCTCGGTGAGAATAAATTGTTGAATATGGCTTTTGCCGGCTTCCATCACCTCGCGAGCTTCGGTCCAGACATCGGCTTCGAGGCAACCGCCGCCGACGGTGCCGATAATCGTCCCCTCCGGGGTGACGAGCATCTTGCTTTTTTCGCTCATGGGGAGTGAGCCTTTCGACGAGATGATCGTCGACAACGCGGCTGTTTTTCCCTCTGCCAAAATATCGATCGCTGCTTGAAAGACATCTTCTATCATGGTGCGCCCTTTCTCGCTTGACTCACGCGATGGTGACGCCGATCTCTGACTCGGCAAGGCACAAGAGTGATTGCGGAACTCGCTGCATACGTATGCTACATACTACTGTAGGCTCTAGGGCAAACGCAACCCTGCACAGCATGGGTGATAGACTGGGTTGGTTAGACAACGGTGAGAGCGCGACGATGTTCTCGATGCAGGCGTTGTCGTTGGCGCTCGTTGGCAAGAAAATCCCACGCCAGCGGCAGGTCTTCCGTCAGAGGCGTACACACAAAGTCTTCCACATCAAATGCGAGCTGTTTCGCGGCCCGGCGCCAGTTCCCCTGGTGTTGGTGGATGGCCAGCAACACCTGCCCCATGCGCCGGTCGCCACGCGCGAGCATCGCTTCGAGATACGCACTTTTGAGGCTTTCGTGTTTCAGGCGAATATGTGATTCCTTGCGCACTGCGTGCCGTAACGTGTGGAGTTTGGCCTCGATCACCCGGCGGGGAGCCATGGCACACCATTGGAGCGGGGTAGCAGGTTTGGGGATGAAGGGATTGACACTCAGCGTTAGCGTCCCCAACGCCCCGCGAGCACGGCCGTAGTGTTTCATGCGTTCCCAGATTTTAAAGGCCAGCGCGATCAGCTCTTGCAGGTCCGTGTCGGTTTCGGTCGGCAGGCCGATCATAGAATAGAGTTTGAGGTTGCGCATGCCATGCGCCAGTAACATCTCGACCCCATTGAGAATGTCCGCTTCCGTCATGTCCTTGCGGATCACCTCGCGCAGACGCTCCGAACCCGCTTCCGGGGCCACCGTACATGAGTGCACACCACTCCGGGCCATACTGCCGATCAACACCTCCGGCATCCGATCCATGCGCAGGGAGGAAATACCGATGGCCACATTGAGGTCGAGGAGCCCCTGTGCCACTGCGGCGATGTGCCGGTAATCACCGGTGGCGGAACTGATCAGTCCGACTTTGCCGACAGGAGCGTGACCGGCTTGCCGATCGCGGCATTGTTGGGCCTCGATGATACCTAGCACGGTGTCCGCTGGCAGTTGGCGGAATTTCGGATAGACATAGCCAACCGTACAAAATCGGCATTTCCACGGACAGCCGCGCGTGATTTCGACCAACAGGGTGTCGCTGAATTCCGTCTCGTGCGTGAGCACGGAGGAATACGCTGGCCACTGGCTCAGATCGGTAATTTTCCGCGGCACCATGGGCATGGCGTCACCGACCCGGATGTGCATGCGTGGCACATAGACGCCGGGCAACTGCGCTGCCTGGCGGAGGTGGTCGGAGCGCGGACCCTCCAGGGTCTCCGTTGCCATATCCAGATAGTCGTGGATGGTTTCTTCGCCATCGCCAATGATCATGGCATCCACGAAGTCTGCCAGGGGTTCCGGGTTGATGTACGTCACGGCGCCGCCCACGAGTATAAGCGGGTGGCGGGCATCACGATCGGCCGCGCGCAAGGGAATTCGGGCATGCTCTAACATCTGGAGTACATGCAGATAATCATTTTCGTACGAGACGGAGAATCCCAGGAAGTGGAAATCAGCCAGGGGTCGTTGCGATTCGAGTGAGACAAGAGGAGCACGGTTGTTGGCGTACCATGTTTGTTCGGCGGGGTCAGGCAGGAACACGCGCTCACACACGGTATCCGGGCGTTGATTGATCCGCCGATACATCGTCTGCAGGCCGAGATTGGACATGCCGACGAAATACGTATTGGGATACGCCAACGCGAAGCGGCAACGCACCTGACCGGCGTTTTTGACGATTGTTCCGCGTTCAGCCTGGACACGTTGCCGAGCCGTATAGCGTGCATCCTGCGTCACTGGCATGTATATCCTATTCGTTGCGTTGGGCAAGTTCGATGCTGATATCGTCGGGGCCTTTTACAAAGGCAATCTTGACGCCGGGCCGAATTTCCCAGGGCTCACAAATAAACTCAACCCCTTTGGCCCGTAAATCGGCGGCGGCGCTATCCATATCATCCACCAGCAAACCAAAGTGATCGAGCCCGTAGCGGGGATCGCTGCCACTTTTAACCGGGTTTTCACCTTTCGCCCGACCTGACACGAGAAAGCGCATGCCGTTGAGATCAAATGTGAAAGATGGCGCGCCCCCTAATTCTCTCTCTTGCACCACGGTGGCGCCAAAGGTGTTTTCCCAGTAGGTACGCGCCGCGTGGGGGTCTTCACTGCGAAAATGTATATGATCGTAACCGTAGGTGGCCATGTTCTTCTCCAGGTTGTAGCGGAAATGACTGAGCTCTTGTATGCGTCCATTGTATGAGTCCGTGTGACTGGGGTCAACTGAGCGGACTACTTGGAGAGCCCCCGCTTTCCCTAAATGGTCGCCCCAAGGCTGTTGCATCAGGAATCATTCCTCACTGAGGACGACTACGATCCGGACGACATAAGGACGGACCTGCTAGACATGTGCTCTATGCCCTACCCCAGAACGCCTTGGATAAACATATTACAGCGACAGCACTGATTCACGACTTAACGGTGATTATCCGTAATCAGGCAGACTTTTGAACGACCGGGGTTCGTGTGTTGAACCCGTTCACCGAGTCATAGCGACGTGGCACACAACCTCTGCCGATTAAGTTCTTGCAGGCGGCGCGCCGATAAGGGCGCAGAGTGTAGGCAGTTGAAGTGGGTGTTACGGAGACAGCTGAGCAAGGGGGGAGCAGGAGCGAGACGCTGTCGAGCGGCACATTTGACCGTGTGAGCGGACGCTTCTATACTGCTGCAAGGCGCACAGAAAACTCGAGAAGGAAAGGTGAGCCTATGGACGCCCAGCCTCGCAGACCAGCCCCGATTCCGGAAGGACATCCCCTCCGACACCTCTTTCGTAACTTCACCGAAGCCAGCTTTGAACACATCGGCATACGCGACCAGGAGCTGATGCTCTATGTGGCGGGTTTACTTGTCGATTTCACCCACACTGATAACCTGTACCGCGTGCGGGACGCCCAGGGGAACCGCCTCGAGTACCTCTTTGATCTCCAGCTCGAGAGTCAGCGAGGAGATACGGCACACGCGCGTGAGACGCAGAAGCATCTGGGTGATTATGCCTTATTCATTGTCGGGATGTTTCCCGAGAGCTTGCAGCGTCGGCGTCGGGCCATCAGTTCCGACTACTACGTGGCCCAGGGCAAGCAGGCATACGCCACGGTGTCGGAGATGGATAGCCCACGGCCGAGTGCGGCGCTGTTTCGCAAGCTGGCAGCGCATTTCGAGATGTGTGTGCAGGCGCTGAACGCCGAGAAAGAGCTTTTGCATGATACCTTCTATCAGTATCTCATGCGGCAGTTTGCCTGATACGAGGTGCAACACGCCTACGCCTGGCTGAGACATATCAGCGCGTCGGCTCTGGCGTGGTACCGGCATACTCTACAAGCGCCACACATTCGATGTGATAGGTCTGTGGAAACATGTCGAGTGGCTGCACCATGGTCGTGCGGTAGCCTTGATCATGTAGCAAGCGTAAGTCACGTGCGAGGGTCGGCGGGCTACACGAAATGTAAATAATCCGCGGCACGCGCATGGTGAGGAGGGCTTGCAGCGCATCCGGTCTACAGCCGGCGCGTGGTGGATCGAGCACGGCCAGATCCGCGCGGAGCCGCTGCGCCATGTAGCGATAGAGAATGCGCTCGACTTTCCCCGTACGGAATTGACAATTCGTCACTCCATCCCTTTGAGCCTGTTGGATCGCCAAGAGCGATGCCTGCCTATTCACTTCCACGGCATACACCTGGGCACACAACGGCGCCAGTTGGAAGGCGACAGCACCAGCGCCACTATACAAATCCAAGACGACTTCATGCCCTTCCAGCGCCGCATAGGCGCGTACCAGCTCATACAGCCGTGTCATTTGCACCGTATTCACTTGGACGAACGCCTCGGGTTCGATGCGGAAGGTGTGCGCCCCCAAGCGCTCGTGGATCGCTTCCTCGCCGCCAATCAATGTTGATGTGCCATGAAACACCGCCGGCGTTTCCTGGGTTTTGACATGCATCCAGACTCCCGTTGCAATATCGCGTAGTGCCTCCCACACTTGATGTTGGACGGGCGCAGGTAGGGCTGCCCGGACAATCACGGTGACCAGTACTTCTCCTGTACGCTGCCCCAGTTGGACTTGGACATGTCTCAGGGTCTGGTGCAACGTCGGCTGTGCGGCTGCGAGCGTGCGTAAACGGTGCATAACGGTATTGGCCCGTGGGTCGCTAATGCGACACTCAGGCAAGTCGATGATGCCGTTGCCGCCACGTTGGACGAGGCCTAAGGCATGCTGCTGCCGGTCGTAGTGATAGAGGACTTTGTTCCGATATCCAAAGGGCTTGGGACAGCCAAGCGTTGGGGCCACAGGCACGTCCGGGAGTTTGCCAAGCCGTGTCAAGCTGTCGCGTACCTGGGCTGTTTTAAGGCGCAATTGCTGCGTATAACTGAGGTGTTGGAGATGACAGCCACCACACGCATCGTACAATGGACACGGCGCTGTGACACGTAAGGGCGAGGCCTGTCTCAGTGCGGTGATTTCGCCAAACGCATAGCGCCGCCGCCAGTCCGTGAGACGCACATCCACCACATCTCCCGGGGCTGTCCGTGGGACGAAAACGGTTAAACCGTCGAGATAGCCGACACCGCGGCCACCGTGGGCTAGGCGTTCGATGGTGATGGTACCGCGTTGCACTGTCGGCTGGATCTGCTGAGGGGTTTTGTGTATCTTCCTGCGACGGGGTGACATAAGCTATCCGGAGAGAAAGGTTGATTTGCATGCGACGCGGTGTCATGAATATGACGGCGTTTGCCATTGCTATGGCAAATGTCGAAACCATGATCGTTGTCTACTTACGACGTTTATACTACAGCGAGCGTGGTGGTTTTACATTTCCACTCGTGATTATTGACACGCCAACCCTCCTGTACGAGCTCTTGCGCGAGGCTGCGACCATCGTCATGCTTGCCGCATTTGGTATTGCCGCCGGCCGCACCAAAGTCGGGAAGTTGGCGTATTTCCTTCTTGCCTTCGGTGTCTGGGATATTTTTTACTACGTCTGGCTCAAATTGTTGCTCGATTGGCCGGCATCGCTGCTGACGTGGGATGTACTGTTCTTAATTCCGGTGCCATGGGTCGGCCCGGTGATCGCGCCAGTCAGCGTCGCCTGCACGATGATTGCGATGGGCCTAGTCCTGCTACGTTTGGAAGAACGTGGCGATGTCATGTCGGCAGGTGCGTTTCTATGGCTGGCCCAAGTCGTCGCGGCTGGTGTCATTATTCTGTCGTTTACACTCGATGTGTTGCCCCGTCTTGATGCGCAAGGCACGTTGTTGGCACGCTGGACACCGACAACCTATCGTTGGTGGATGCTCATCGTTGGTCAAGCCCTCGCCCTTGGTACCTTTGGCAACTGGGCTCGGCGTGCGTGGCATGCCCCACGGCACATCTAAGCATCACGACGCCCAAGGCGTGAGGCAGGTACGTGTTTTTCTATGATCTGCCGGTGGCGATGTCAGCGGTGAGGATGCAGGCTGACAGCTGCCAACGGATTTTCTTTGTCTCATCGGGGATTGTTATGGCATATTTTTTGCTGTAAGACCATGTAGGATCATGACGATGACGACCCCAGGCTTTTCCCCGCTAGGAGATACGCATGTTATTCGCCCCGATGGCTGGCTTATTTTCGTCTGATCTCGCGATTGATGTTGGGACGGCGAACACGATGGTCTACACGAAGCGGAAGGGTATTGTCGCCCACGAGCCATCGGTTGTTGCCTTACAAGCCCGCCATGACGGGACACACGTCGCCCTCGGTATTGGACGGACCGCGAAGGAGATGCTTGGCAAGGCGCCGGCGAATGTGTCCATGGTTCATCCCCTGCGTGAAGGTGTGGTTGCCGATTGCGATCTGACGCAATTAATGATGCGGCATTTTATGAGAAAAGCAACCAACCGCACCATGCTACGACATGTGCGTGTCATCGTTGGCGTGCCGTCGGACAGCTCGTCCATCGAAAAACGCGCTGTTGTCGAGCCCGCTGAAGCAGCAGGGGCGAGGGAAGTGTACTTAATTCACGAACCCATAGCTGCAGCGCTCGGTGCAGGACTCAATATTCGTCTGCCCTATGGCCACATGGTGGTTGATATCGGCGGAGGCACCACGGATATTGCCGTGATTTCCCTGGCTGATACGGTCTATAGCCACACCCTGCGTCTGGGTGGGTATACCATGGATGGCGCTATTGCCAATATGCTCCGGCGGAAGTACGACTTGACTATTGGCATGCCGACCGCTGAGCAGCTCAAAACCACTATTGGCAGCGCGTTACCGCGCCAGGCAAAGGGCTGTGGCACGGCGAAGGGCATCAATGCGATTACGGGTGCGCCTCAGTTGGTGGAAGTTTCCGCGTATGACGTGTCTGATGCCCTGATAGATACCTTGGAAACGATCCTTATGGCCATCCGCGAGGCCGTGGAGGTCACCCCGCCTGAATTAGTGGCGGACATCGCCGAAACCGGTGTGGTGTTGACGGGCGGCGGCGCTTTGCTCGATGGGTTAGCCAAATATATGCAAAAGGAACTGGAATTTCCGGTCCGTGTGGCGGCAAATCCGATGGCGTGTGTTGCCATGGGAGCCGCACAAACCTTGGCTGAAGCAGACCTCCGTCAGCATTTGACCATGCATATTTAAATATGTGGACATAGGTGTTGCTGAACTGTCGTTATCACGCGACACAAACGGTTGTGTTCCGTATGTCACTTTTTCACGACATGTCCTGGCATGGTTTGCCAGGCGGAAGACGTGTCGTCGGAACCTCATTCCTCCTGCCTCTTCTGTCTTGGCCGTGTGAACTTGCTGATCATATGTGTTGCGTGTGGCGCGTCGTTGGGACGACGCGTATGCCATCGTACATTGTCGGGCAGCGACGACATCTTTGGCCCGCATAAGGCCTGTGGCGTGAGGTGGGTGCTGGTTTGTGCCGGACGGACTAGTACACCGGGGCGGCAATCCTTGCGCAATTCCGCACGTCGTACTACGCACGAAAACACGGCGATCCCCCTGCCAAACTGGCAGGGCAATTGCGGTACGCAGTACTAGGTTCCATGGGTCTCTAGCCATGTCAGAATGTCCGAGAGATCCTGGATGGCCGGGTACGAGGTGGTCGGTGTGTCCTGCCGTTGCAGCCAGAGCGGTTGGAGACCGGCGTGGTCTGCCCCGTGTATGTCTTCGCGCAGGCTATCCCCGATATGCAAAGCCCGCTGTGGTGCGACGCCGATGGCGTCCGTGGCGTGTTGAAAGATCTCACGATGCGGCTTTTCCCATCCGACGACTGCCGAAATACTGACATGGTCAAAGTAGGGCATCAAGCCTAAGCCTGCCAAAATCCCCTCGAGCCGAATGTCCCAATTGGAAATCACCCCGACAATGTATTGCTGCTCGCGCAAACGTTGCAGCACGGTCAGAACCTCCGGGTAGAGACGATAGACCGTCGGTTGGGCAAAGAGCTGATACAGTTCCTCAAAGAAGGCATCGAAGTCGTTCGGGAGGGCGATTTGCGTGAAGGTGGCATGCACCAAAGCATGCCAAAAGCGCCGGCCATCAGGCTCGCCCACCCCGTAGCGCACCGGGTCGTCCTGGGCGTGGGTGTGTATTTGCCCCCAGGTCTGCCGGAAGGCACGCTGGACGGCTGCAGCGTCGGTGTCAATACCGTAACGGGCGGCAACGTTGGCATAGTGCGTTCCGACAGACGGAAAGGGGTACAAGAGCGTATTGGCGGCGTCAAAAAAGACGGCATCGTATTGGCGCATAGGTGGTGCGGTGTCCTTTTGGGCAAGTGAGTCTGTCAAGGCATATATATACTGACTGTCTACTATAGCAAAAAAGACGGCGAAGAAACCACCGCTTGACCTTGAGAACTGGAGTGTGTATGACTTCCGGCAGAGATAGCACGCCCTGACATGCTTGGAGGACGGACCACATGCCTAAATCGGCTGGCGCACAGGCGCCGAGTCCGCAGATGACATACATTACCCAGGTTGCTCACTTGATCAGTACCGCACGCAGTCCTGCCGTACTCTTACCGCGGGTGTTACAGGTGCTTGGGGAGGCACTCGGCGTGCATGGCGGCGCCATTGTCTTGTCAAAGCATGCTGCCCCACGCGGGCGGACGTGGGGTTGGGGCGAGGAGCAAGCCCAGATGGTGGACCTGGCGCAAGAATTAGCTGACGGTGTGGAAGAACAGTATGCACCCACAGCACGGCATACGGTGCTGGCCGGCAGGCCAGCACACGTTGCATCCGAGGGGGTGCTGCTGGCGGCCCCGCTCCGCGGCATCCAGCAGTCGCTCGGTGTGTTGGTGTTGTTTGCCACGGATGTGCCGGATGCAACGCTGGAGACGGAGTTGGCACTGCTCCATACCACGGCGATGTGTCTGGGGCTGTATTTGCAGTCGCACGCTTTGCGGGAGCAGGTGAAGACCATGCCTATGTCTGGAGAGGCCGCGGCAGGCGTGGCGATGAACTACGATCCTGACCGGATTATCGGAGAAAGTGCGGTGATCCGCCGGGTGATGCATGACATACAGCAGGCAGCCCCAAGCCGTTCAACCGTCTTATTGCGCGGTGAAAGCGGAACTGGGAAGGAGTTGGGGGCGCGTGCCCTCCATCAGCTGAGTGATCGTGGCCAGGGGCCGTTTGTCCGTCTCAACTGTGCGGCGTTACCTGAGAGTTTGCTCGAGAGTGAGTTGTTTGGCCACGAGCGTGGGGCGTTTACCGGGGCGGTACGCATGCGGCGTGGGCGTTTCGAGCTTGCCGATAAAGGTACCCTGTTTCTCGATGAGATTGGTGATTTGAGTTTGGCCACCCAGGTCAAATTGTTGCGTGTGTTACAGGAACGAACCTTCGAGCGCGTGGGGGGGAACCGCCCGATCACCGTCGATGTGCGCATTATTGCTGCGACCAATGTCGATCTGGAGGAAGCTGTGCGTGCCGGGCGATTTCGCGAGGATCTGTATTATCGCCTCAACGTTGTACCGATCACCCTTCCCCCTCTGCGTGAACGCCGGGAGGATATCCCGCTGTTGGTCGGCTACTTTCTGCAACGTTTTAATGCCGAGAACCGCAAGCAGATGAAAATTTCGTCGGCGGCGATGGACCTGGTCGTGGGGTACGACTGGCCCGGGAATGTGCGCGAATTGGAAAACTGTGTCGAGCGCATGGTCGTGATGGCCCGCCACGATATTATTGCACCGGAAGAAGTGCCCTTGCCGGCCCATGTCTTCCGGCCGACGGCGGCACCAAGTATGCCCACGTCTCTCCCCTCGGTATCGTCGCTTCCGGGAGCGGTGGCGGATATCGAGCGTCAACGCCTCATGGAGGCGTTACAACGCAGTGGGGGCGTACAGACACGGGCAGCGGCACTCTTGGGCATTACGCCGCGGCAGCTCGGTTACCGCTTGAAAAAATACCAAATCGATCCGCGACACGTGTTGTAAAACGGGACGGTCAGGACCGGTCAGCGGCCGTGTGCCGCGCAAACCAGTCGAGAATAGCCGCGTTTTCCCCCGGCGGATAGGCATGGCCGAAGTCGGGAATTTCGTGATAGGTCACGTCATGCCCCCATTCTTCCAGCGTACGCGTGATGGCACGGATATACCCGATAGGAAAAAGCTGATCTTTCTCCCCATGCGCGATATACACGGGCAGACGGCTGGCGTCATCATTCCGCTGATGTGGGCGCAGAATCCCGGCGACCACTGCTAAGCCGGCAAATCGTTCAGGAAAGGCAAACCCTACCTCGTAGCCAAACGAGCCGCCGTCGGAGAGTCCGGTCAGTAAAATGCGCTGGCTGTCAATGGCATAGCGCGCTTGCATGTCATCGAGCATGAGGAGCACAGAGGACGCATCCCACGGGTGCCACGTCGGCCCGAACGATTTCCCACTGATTAACAGATAGCCGCGACTTTTGGCGTACTTTAACCAAGCCCAGAGAAAATCTTCGTCGTTGCCGGAGCCGCCATGCAGGGCGAGAATCACCGGCCAGGCACGGTCAGGGCGGTAGTATTCCGGAACATACGCCGTGTAGGCACAGCGATGGTCATCGATATCGTAGCGATGAATACCGCTCTCCGGATGGACGGCGTTGTGTGAGGGCTCACAGGCGTCAAACTCGGCATCGTCGAGGAGCCAATACCGCTGGAACGCCGGCAAGTTTGTGCGCACCGGATAGAGCAGGTATTTGAGCTGGGATACCAGGCGACGAATGAAGAAGAACGTCGAAAAGTCAAAGAGTTTCGGCATATCCTTCAGCATGCGGAGGATATGCAGGGCAAGGCCGAGAGCTTGCTGCGTTGCCGTGTGCACCGCGGCCATGGTGTCGGGCGGCGCGAGGGCGGCTAAGCGTTGGGAGTCGGCGGCGATCATGGTCCCGAACGTCGCGTCCTGTTCTGCCTGGTAGGCTGCCATACGTTCCGGCGAGCGTAGGGCATACCAGACGGTGCCGTCCATAGCGCGCACGAATTGCATGAGGTGGGCGCTGATAGTGTCGAGCTCGTTCTGATAGGTAGCAAGCGGCAGCGTGTCTTGCGCGACCGTGGCGCATTGCCGCATATGTGTATGGAGGTAGGCATACAAGCCGGAATGGAACGATTCGCGTTCGGCGACCCATTCGTCGGCTAAGGCGCCGAGTCGATCTAAACGCCAGGGTTTGTCAGTCATAGCGCCTCCGCATACTCGGTTGTTCTCAAGGGGGGAAGAGAACACGCATGGTACTGAAAGGTCCATGGGATGTCAAAGCGAGAACTAGGGTCAGGTCTAGCAACATAGCACTCTCGCGAAATATCACGCATCAATGCTAGATCTGACCCCGCCGATGTGACCCCGCCGATGTAGCATTGAGCTCCTGCTGACGAAGCTGTTGTCGGTAGCGGATGCCCTCGAAAGCATAGAGGACTGAAGAGGCTTGTGGCCCCTCCATAGTCGCCATGGTCGAACCATGGATGTTCGATGTACGCAGCTGATTGCGCCGTGCGAGACATTGTCGAAATTCCTCTACATTCGGCTGCTTTTCGTTCGTTTTCATAGGGTCTCTTCGGCAGGGCGCCGAATACGAATACCCCGCGGCGTCACCACGACTAAACAGCCTGCCACCTCTTCCAAGCGGACCGAACGCACCAGTGCCTGCGCCAATTCAATATATCGACGGCGACTCTCGATTACTGCCCGCAATAGGACGATCCCCACGTACGTTCCGGGGAGATACGTGCGTACATCGCCGAATCCTTTGCCCGCTGTGACCAGCCAGCGTCTTTCGGCCTGCACACGTTCCCATAGGTCCTCATCCTCGCTCCCACCCCATCCTTGCTGGCGAACTGTATCGGCGATATAGCCGACCGCAGAAAAAATGCGTGCTATATCTTCGGGCAGATCTTCGTCTACTTTGATCTGTGGCGACATACGTTAGGAAACAAACGGCAGCAGCTGAGCTTCACGCACCGCCTCCGCAGCATAATGGAGAGCAGCCTGAATGTCCTCAGGTGACAAGGAGGGGTAGGCGACGAGGATATCCTCGGAAGTGTCCCCATCGGCAATGCTGCCGACGATCATGCTGACGGGAACCCGCGTGTTTTTGATACATGGCTCCCCGTGGTGTATGGCGGGGTCAATCACAATCCGATGCATCCAAGCCTGACGTTCCATATAAGGCATTCCTTCCAAAGAAGATGGCATAAACCTATTATACATGCCAGGACGGGCGTATCGTAGTTTTTTGAAAAAGGGGAAAACCGGGGGACAGACCACGTTTTTGGGCCTCATCGGGTCGGAAGGAGAGGCTGGCCAGATCGTGCGGGGCACCGCAGTGGCACGCCGAGAAGCCCCACCAGCCCTGTATATCGGAAGGATAGGAACGATAACGCACGTTTTCCTGTACGCAACGACAAGGCCGATGTATGGACAGGAACTATAAAGCACATTTTCCAGTTCGTCCACCGGTCTCCTCTGCTAACCTACTTCTTTGCTTGATATTGTGGAATCAAAAGGATCA
>CAJIAL010000051.1_pt1 | contig 25348 bp, 22 predicted proteins | sample 9199091 | NCBI WGS metagenome assembly CAJIAL01 (sample SAMEA7708270, study PRJEB35096) | sediment metagenome | biome: marine neritic benthic zone biome [ENVO:01000025]; feature: sediment [ENVO:00002007]; material: shallow marine sediment [ENVO:03000034] sea grass bed [ENVO_01000059] ... | reverse complement strand
TGTGAGCTTTGTGATCACCTCCGAGCACGTCTGGCGCTCTTGCTCGGATACACGAACGATATACTTTTTCTTCATGGAACCCTCCGTGTTGTGGCGGAGAGTTTCCATGACATGGCAGAGGAGAGCAATCCCTCTTCTTAGTCTTGACGACACACTAGGTCGACGGTGGCGACAACTCTAGTGTTTAGGTTGCCAAGATACCACCCAAGTCCGTACACAGGCATTACAGAATGATTTGCGCGCCCTTCGGTCGCTGATACTCTAACGTGACGGGGTCCGGCTTACAGACATGCTGATATAGATATCATAGAGAGGACGCAGCAATGTTCGAACATATTCTCATTCCGGTTGACTTCACCGAGAAAAACGCCGAGGCTCTGGATGTCGCCATCAAACTGGCCCAGCAGTATCGTGCCCGTATCACTGTATTGCATGTTATTGAACCCATCGAATATGAAGACGATGAGATCCGTGCGTTCTACAAGACGCTCGAAGCGAAAGCTTGGGCGAATATGAAATCCCTGGTTGGGCGCATCACTCTGGACGATGCCTGGGTCAATGAGCAAGTGCTCATCGGGCATCGCGTCTCTTGCATCGTCGAGTACGTCACTGCTCATACGGTCGACTTGTTGGTGCTCAGTTCACACCGTATTGACTTTGACCATCCCTCCAAGGGTGGTGCCACGCTGAGCTATCAGCTCTCAATCCTCTGTCCCTGCCCGGTACTGTTGCTCAAGTAGATCCTCCACGTGTAGGGCATCGGTCTCTCTTCAGGTGTACCCATGACACGGGTCGTAACGACATGACGTGCAGCAGCGCTCGTCTTGTTGATGTCGTGTGCCGACAGGCGCCATCGTGAGCAGGTGACGTATCAACCACGTCATGCAGGCTCGCGCTTGCCACGCGGGGCGCTTTCGTGATGGTACCAGCGCCAAAACCCCACGGCAAGGGCGGTGAAAAGAGCGACCATGCTGGCCATCTTCATGATGATGCCACCGAGTTGCTGATCCTCTAACGGGGACAGGGCAATGAGGCGCGGGGCTGCGGCATAGGTCGGATAGAGAACCTCTGGCGCAAACGTGAGGTAGGCAAACACCGGGATTTGTCCGATGGTGAGCGCCAGCAGATAGAGCATCTGGGTGCCGGGAGACCGCTGCGGAAAACGCGGCATCGGACTGTACAACGGCCACCACATGAGGCACCCGATGCCGAGCAGGGAGAGATGCTCCAGATCGTGCATCGTCCGATCCCGCAGTGCCCACTCATACAGCCCAGGGATATGCCAGGCGGCAAACACCACGGTGAAGGCCGTGCAGGTGAGTATCGGATGGGTGATGCCACGCACCGCCGACCGTATGACAGGACGCGCCAGCAGTGGCTCCAGGAACCATACTGGCAGGCCAAGGAGTATGAAGAGTGAGACGGGATAGATGAGTAAGACGTGCTGGAGCATATGGGCACTGAACAACAGCTGCTCACCGATGCGGTCAAGCGGCGAGGCTAGGGTGCCATAGAGTAGCAGCAGTCCGAGCACGAACGAGACGGTGCGCCGTTGTGCCCGCCGTTTTTCGGCTGGGCGCCGTTTCCGCAGGGAGATACCCATGAGCGCATAGAGGAGGCAGGTGAGTACGAGCAGGGTCAGCAACCCTGGATCGAGATGCCAATCGGACCACGCCTCGGTTGGCGCCAGCAACGCCGCGTCATGGGCATAGGCGAGCGTTGCCATGCGCCGTTCCCTCGTGTCTCACAGCCGCCCGAGCCATGCCACCAGGGCGGTCAATTCTTCATCGGTCATACTACTCCGCAGCGCCGGCATCAGTTTGAGATAGCCCTGCACGACGTAGGAGCCTGGGTCTTCGATGGACTGACGAAGATAGGTGTCACCTGACATGCCAGGGATGCGTGTTGCAGCCCGTTGTGCCACGCCATCGAGTGCCGGCCCGATACTGCCACGCGCACTCGGGATACTGCTCACCATATGGCACGCTCCGCACCCGAGTTTCGCGAAGATCTGTTTGCCGTCCACTGCAGTGCCTGCGTTGATCTTCCCCTGCGATTGCGGCTCGACGTTCGCATGCAGGGGCGTGACGTCATGGCTGGGTTGCGTGTGCGGCGATGCGTGCGCCACGGGTCGTGCCTCGGCCGCCACCGGTCTGACCGATAGGTGCGACGGATCGCGAAACAGGGCCACTAAGGCCACCACGGTACTCGCCGTCACGACGAGCCCACCCATGAAACAGCCGGCATAGATGCGGTGATCGTAGCGCAGATGCATAAAAAACGAGGCAACGATCCCGAATTTGCAGGCGGAAAGCAGCAGCAGCACGATCAGCAAGGCCCACCGGGGTGGGCGTATGCTTTCCGGCAGGTAGAAGGCCGCGACTTCCACCACGGTCATCACGGCGAGAATCAGGGCCACCTGGATATACGTTGTGGCGGTCGCGTGCTCCTCTGGCTCTTCGGCGGGCTCTGCGGTGTGCGCCGGGGTCTGTCCCACCTGGTGCGTTGCGAGATAGTGCTGCAGGGCGTCATCGTGCGTGGCATCAACCGCGTGAAACGTGACAGTCAGTGTATCCGGCCACAGCCACGTCCCGGGTTGCGCCACCGCCACCGAGGCGAGGCGAAAGTGCGCATCCGCCGGCCGCCGCTGGGCAATGTCGCGCCGGAGAGCCGCGTCGTGCACGGCTGCAGGTGTCCACCGCCGGCGTATGGGCCGTGCCTGTGGCACGCTGTAACACAAATCGAGCCCGGCATCTTTCAACGCCTGCCGCAGCGTGATGTACTCGTCATGCGTGAGAATAATAAGGTCCTGCATGGTCGTGTCGTTCCCTCGTGACCGTACGGTCAATGGATCGCTTACCCCTTAGACGATAAACTCCAGCAGATACACCACGGTAAAAATGGCAATCCAGACGATGTCCACAAAGTGCCAATAGAGTCCGGCAATTTCGACGTCCAGCGCTCGCGCGGGTGTCACCCCGCCTCGAAACGAATAGACCAGCAGCGAGATGAGCCAGAGGACCCCGATGCTCACATGCAAGCCGTGCATGCCTGTCAGGGTGTAAAACGAGCTGCCAAAGAGACTGCCCCCAAACGTCAGTCCGGCGTGGGCAAAGTGGGTAAACTCATACACCTGAAAGCCCAGGAAGACGAGACCGAACAGAATGGTCATGCTTATCCAAAACCGGAAGAGTCTGAGGTGCCCGCGTTGCAGCGCGGCGAGATTCAGCACCATGGTCAGGCTGCTGGTGAGCAGGACGAAGGTACTCAGGGTCGTGAGTTCCAGACTGAAGACGTCCAGCGGGTACGGCCCTTGCGCACTGCGCCCATGGTAGATCAGATAGGTGGACAGCAAGGCGCCAAAGAACATACAGTCAGAGCCCAAGAAGGCCCACATCATGAGCTTCCGGTGGGGGAATCCGGTACTGCTGTGTTCGACGTGATGATGGGCAGCAGCGACGGCCTGACTCATACCAATTCCTCTTCAGTTTGCGCTTCAGGTTGTAGAATTGTGCCGCCAACCCCTTCAAAGGCCCAGCCGTAAATGCTTACAACGGCCAGCACCAAGCCACCGATGGCAAGGACCACGCTGTACAGTACGCCGTAGGCGGCCAGAAGCATGCCAAGTGCACATAGCGCCGGGAAGTAGGACGGCTGCGGCATATGAATACCTGGGCCGTGCTCCGCCATTGTGGTGAGGCGATGCTCGCCGTATTTGTGCTCCCACAGCGCATCCAGACTGGAGACCTCGGGCAGTGCCCGGAAGTTGTAGACTGGTGGTGGTGACGATAGCAGCCACTCCAGCGTCCGCGCGTCCCAGGGATCGTTGCCGGCCCGCGCCCCAGAGCGCAAGGCGCGCACGATCTCTATGGTAAAAATCAGGATGGCGAAGGCCAGGAGAAATGCCCCCAGGGTGGCGACGACATTCCACAACTGCCATCCCATGTCGTCGCCGTAGGTGTAGATGCGGCGTGGCATGCCATCGAGCCCCAAGAAGTGCATCGGGAAGAAGGTAATGTTGAAGCCGAGGAAAAACAGCCAGAACACGATGGTACCCATACGCTCATCCAGCAGGCGCCCGGTCATTTTGGGGAACCAGTAGGTGATGCCCGTGAACAGGCCGAAGAGCGCACCACCGATGAGCACATAGTGAAAATGCGCCACGACAAAATACGAGTCGTGTTGTTGGGCATCCGCCGCCGCGGCGGAATGCATAATGCCGCTAAAGCCCCCGATCATGAACATGGCGACAAAACCGAGGGCATAGAGCATGGGGACTTTGAGGCGGATACTGCCGCCCCACAGCGTGCCGATCCAGTTGAAAATTTTAATGCCGGTGGGGATGGCGATGGTCATCGTGGTCAGGGCAAACGCGGCGTTGGCAATGGGACCCAGCCCGGTGGTAAACATGTGGTGGCTCCAGACGGTAAATCCCATGAAACCGATGGCGGCCCCGGAGAGCACGATGAGGGGATAGCCAAACAAGGGCTTGCGCGCAAAGGCCGGCAGGACTTCGGAAATGATCCCCATACCCGGCAGAATGATGATATACACTTCCGGGTGCCCAAAGACCCAGAACAGGTGTTGCCAGAGGATCGGCATCCCTCCCGAGGCGGCCTCAAAGAACGTGGTGCCTGCCATCCGATCCAGCAGGAGCAGCAGCAAGGCGATGGTAATGACCGGGAACGCGAGCAGGATGAGCACCGACGTGATCAGCGTCATCCAGACGAACACCGGGAGGCGCATCATGCTCATACCTGGCGCCCGCATGTTGATGATGGTGACGAAAAAATTCAGCGCCCCCGTCGTGGATGAGATGCCTAATACGAGTAAGCCCAGAATCCAGAAGTCCACGCCGAGTCCCGGGTTGAAGTGTTTGGAGGTGAGATTGGCATAGGCGAACCAGCCGGCGTTGGACGCCCCGCCCAGGATCCAGCTCGAATTGAGCAGAATACCGCCGGCCAGGAAGGTAAAGTACCCCAAGGCGTTGAGGCGCGGAAAGGCCACATCGCGGGCGCCGATCATCAGGGGCAACAGGTAGTTGAAAAACGCCACGCTCAACGGCATGACCGCCAGGAAGATCATGGTCGTGGCATGCATGGTAAAGAGCTGGTTATAGGTCTCAGCGCCCACGACCTGCAGATTCGGTCCGGCCAATTGCAGCCGAATGAGCAACGCCTCGACGCCGCCGACGAGCAGAAAGACAAAGGCCGTCACGGCGTACAGCAGACCAATGCGCTTATGATCAACGGTCGTGAGCCAGCTCATCCACCCCGTTGTTGCCGTGGGACGGGCAAAGAGCCGCACTGTGTCAGGAGCGGGCGATGTCTCATGCGCGATTGCCATGGCGTGTCCTTTGCTGTGTCGGCGTCACTTCAGGCTTTGCAAATAGGCGACGAGGGCAGCGGTTTCCGTATCGTTCAATCCCAGGTTCGGCATGAGACTCCCGGGCTTGACATCTTGTGGATGCTGCAACCACCGCGTGAGATGCGCCTCGGTATTCGTCAAGAGACCGGCGGCCAACATCTGCCGACTCCCGAAATGCGTCAAATCAGGGCCGACATCAGCCTGGGACGGGGTGCCGGCAATGGCATGGCAGGCTATACACCCTTTCTGCTGAAAGAGCTGCAACCCTTGCTGGGCCAAGGCCTGGGTTGGCGGCGAGGCGGGCTGGCGTTGGTCGTATACCCAGGCGTCAAATGCCGCCTGCGGCTGGGCCACGACGCGAAACCGCATGTTGGCATGTGACACCCCGCAGAATTCGGCGCATTGCCCGTAATACAGACCGGGTTCCTCTGCTTTGAACCACATGGAGTTTGCTTTATTGGGGATGAGATCCATTTTGCCAGCGAGTTTCGGCAGCCAGAAACTATGGATGACATCCGCGGAACGGAGATGCAACTGCACCGCACGCCCGACCGGAATATGCAGTTCATTCGCGGTCACCACGTTGAGGTCCGGATAGGTGAACTTCCACCACCATTGTTTGCCGACGACCTCGATGCGGAGCACGTCTTCGTCCGCAGGGGGGGTACTGGACGCGAAAAGCACGCGGAAGTTCGGGACCGCAATAATGAGGAGGAGGAGGGCCACGATGAGAATCAGCGCGCCTTCGAGTTTCGGATTGCCGTGGAGATGGCTCATGGAAGCTTCCGTATGCCCAGGCCTCGACCGAAAACGCCAGACGGCGTACACCAGCAACCCGCCGGTGGCGAGGAAAATCCCCGTGCAGACCACCACAGTGACCATAAAGACGTCCCGTTGCATCCGGGCCACTGGCCCGCTCACATCCAGCGTCGACTGTGGACCGTTGGTACATCCACCGACAAGCCCAAGGAGCAGCAGGAACCATATGACACGCTGCGTCGTGTCATACCCTCGTGTCAGCTTCACAGATTTTCCTCTTCTTCCGCCCGTCATGTGCGTTGCCCATCCTGAGTGTCAGCGGTCATTCAACGGGGTGCCGGATGCGATTTTGGACGTGGTTTTATGTGCACGATTGTGTCTGTAGATGGTTGAGCTCTTACTTATGTGTATGTATACCGAACAAATGCGAGATTTCGCAATGCAACAAAATGTTGCAGTCAGGGTATGTGCCGCAATCCCATGCTATGATGGCATTGCGGCAATTGGACGAAACAGGCCTTTGACACTACTATTATGCGTGTATTATGCGTGTGTGACGCAGCAAAAATCTCATCGACGAACAGGATACACTCACAAAACGTATGGATACTTTCGCACGACATATCTTCCGGGGGTTTTCGATCACCGACCCGGGCAATATGAGTATTAATCGGACGAAGTTCCATTGGCTCATACGGCTGCGGACGATTGCGACGATCACGCAAGTGCTGGCTTTTATCCCAGGGGTCCGGCTCGGGCTGATCAGCCCCAGTGGTATCCTGCCGTATTACCTCGTGGTCATCTCCCTGACGGGCTTTAACGTCTGTTCGCTCTGGTGGATTCAACGGCGGCAGTTCGAGCCGAGTGATGGGGCCGTTTTCATCCAGCTTACCGTCGATCTCGCGACGCTCACCTGTTTACTCAACGTGTCGGGTGGATGGCACAATCCGTTCGTCTCGCTTTACTTCTTGCACGCCGGACTCGGTGCCTTGCTGTTGCGGTGGCGGCTGAACGTACTCTTTTTTGCGCTGGTTGTCTGTGGCATTGCGATGACCTTTTGCCTCACAGGGTTTTCGGACCTGGATGCGCCACCCTCCTTGCTGCCAGGCATCACCCTCCTGCTGGCCCACATGTGTATCGCCTTAATGATTTGGATCCTGACAAGCTGGTTGGCCAATACCATGCGTACGCTCAACCACAATGTGCAGGTGTTGCGGGAACAAAACTCCCGCTTGAATCGCCTGCGGGCGGTCGGGGCGATCGCGGCGGGTTTCTCGCATAGCCTTGCCACTCCGCTCAACACCTTGAAAATGCGTATAGAACGTGTGGCGCGGCGCAGCAATGGTCAGGTAACGAGCAACGATATTCAGGTCGCGCTGCACAGCATTGCTCGCTGTGAAGATATTTTGCGCACCTACTTTGCCGGACGGTTGGAGCCTGACCAGCTTGCTCTGGAAGCGATAGATATCGTGGCGTTTGTGCAGCGTGTGTGTAAAAACTGGCTCCTTGACCATCATGAGGTCGACTTACAGATCGAGGCGCCGAAGAGTCCGCCGCTCTCTTGTCAGCTCTCGCCGGTGGAATTCTCCCGCTCACTGATTGATGTGTTGGACAACGCCCGCGAAGCCCACGGACACGGGAAGGTGCATATCGCTGTCACGGTTCGTCGGGTGGAGAGCGAGGTGGAAATCCTCATCGATGACGACGGGCCGGGTTTTTCCGATGACGTGCTCGCACGCGTAGGGGAGCCGTTTCTCACTGAGAAACCAGATGGTTTTGGCCTCGGGCTATTTACCGCTTTTGCCCTTACCCACAGCCTCTCCGGACACTTTGCCATCCTCAATCGCGACACCGGAGGTGGCAGAGTCATCATGCGCCTGCCTGTTATCAATGCGGAGTATGATTATGACGATCCGAAGAAAGCGCTTGTTGATTGCTGAAGACGATTGTAGCTTTCGCGAGACCTTGATAGTCGAGTTCGAAGAGAGAGACTATGTTGTCACAGCCGTTGCTTCGATAGCCGAGTTTCGTCGACTCGACGACTACACGTTTGATCGGGCTGTGATTGATCTCAAACTCGAGATGGATTCCGGGTTGGAACTGCTGGAACTGCTTATGCAGGCGTCGCCTGACGTCCGATCGGTCATGCTCACCGGGTATGGCAGCATCGCGACTGCGGTGAAAGCGATCCAAATTGGCGCGACGAACTACCTCGCCAAACCCGTCAGTATTGACGAACTGGAAACCGCCTTCATCGGGCGTGAGGATGAAAGCGACACGGAAGCGTACAACGCACCGAGCCTTGCCAGGCATGAGTGGGAATACATCGAATATGTCCTCGCGCGTTGCGGGGGGAATATTTCCAAGGCGGCAAAAGAATTGGGCATTCATCGCCAAAGCTTGCAGCGCAAGCTCCGCAAGTACCCACCACGTTCGTAATCACTCTGGACGCTCCGGACGCATTGCGCACGGTCCGGTGCCGATGCTCTCCCGCTTCGTCATTGCTGGATTGAGAGATATAGTGACAGACAACATGACAACCGCACTCCGATTCGTGGACGTATCGAAGGTTTATGAGACGTTTGGCAGTGGGCAGCGCTATGCCCTGTGTGACGTGTCGTTTGACGCGCCTATTGGGCGACGCATTGCCATCGTCGGACGGAGCGGCAGTGGCAAATCAACGCTCTTACACCTCGCGGCAGGTATCGATATGCCGACGCAGGGTACCGTAACCGTTCTTGGTCAGCCGCTTGAGACGTTGTCGGAAAAAGCCAGGACATTGCTGCGGCGAGACGGCGTGGGGCTCGTCTTCCAATTTTTCTACCTCTTGGCGCATCTCTCCGTTCGTGACAACGTGGCGCTGCCGGCGCTGATAGCGGGGGAGAAACCGACGGATTTCGCGCCGCGTGTGATGCAATTGCTGCAGCGTGTTGGGCTTGGGGAGCGCGCTGACGATCCCGTACAAAAACTCTCCGGCGGTGAGATGCAGCGTGTGGCCATTTGCCGGGCGTTGCTCCGACGTCCGCAGATACTGCTCGCAGACGAACCAACCGGGAATCTGGACGACGAGAACGGCCAGCGAGTCATGGAGTTGATGCTCTCACTGGCTGATGAAGAGGGGAGCACGCTGATCTATGTGACACATAGTCGTGACTTTGCCGCTATGGCAGACGAGGTCTGGCAGCTCCAAAGCGGCGCATTGCATACGCAGGACGTGTCGCCTCCGCCGCAAGGCGAGTGAGCGGAACGCATGAGGCGCTATTTCCCCAAAGCACTCCTGGCACATTTTCGCGCTGGCCGTAGTCTGTATCTGCTCACGGTGTTTGGTGTCGCCCTCGGGGTGGCTTCGGTGCTGTCAATACAGATTATCAACCGCAACGCACTTGCGGCGTTTATGGGCAGTGTGGCTGCGGTAAGCGGAGATGCCGATCTGACCGTGCTCGGACGCCTGCCGAGTTTTCCCGAGCGCCTGTATCCGGTTGTGCTGTCGACGCCGGGGGTGCAGGCCGCGTGGCCGTTGTATCGCGTTGACGTAGCACTGATGGATCATACAGACGTGTTGCTCGATGTCGTGGGCGTCGATTTCTTTGCGCCGATGGAGCTCCCCTGGCGGGGCGAGCCCGGTGACCTGTCGGCCGCTCTGAACACTGATGGCTGGGTGGCCATTACGCCGACGCTGGCGCGACAGATGCAGTGGGACGTTGGTCAGACGTTTACAGTCGCCATCGGATCGCACACCGTGCAGCTCGTCGTCGGCGCGCTCGTCGATTTCCAGGCCATGAGTCCGCTCGCGAGTCCGAAACTGGTCGTGATGGACATCGCGCAGGCGCAGAGTCTGCTCGGACGCGCGGGTGTCCTCCATCAGATTGATGTGAAGCTTGTGGATGGCGTGACACGGCCTGAGGTGCAGGCGCGGCTCCAGGACAGGCTTGGAGAGTCGCTGCAGGTGGTGACGCCTGACCAACGGCGCGTCCAAGCCGAAGGGCTGTTGGGCGCCTTTCGCCTTAATCTGACCGCCCTGAGTTTGGTCAGTCTGTTTGTGGGTATGTTCCTGGTCTACAGTAGCACGCAGGCCTCGCTCGTACGACGCCGTGAAGAATTCGGCCTCCTCCGGTCGCTTGGGGCGACGCGCTGTCAAGTGCTTGGTCTCATGCTCGGTGAAGTGACCATACTTGGTGGGCTTGGTGTAGCCGTGGGTCTCCCCATGGGGTACTGGGTTGCCCAGGCAAACGTTGGTGTCGTCAGTGCGACACTGACGAATCTCTATCTCCTGGAAGGTATTGCGACACTTGAAATGACCTGGTGGCTGTATGCCATGGGTGTGGCGATTGGTGTTGGTGGTGCGATGCTCGGGGGACTGCTTCCTGCGTTAGACATGAGCCGGCGTGATACACGCACACTCTTGGCCGCCTTTACGCTGCACGAAAAAACGGGATCGTTGGCACCGTTTCTTTGCGTGCTTGGTCTTTCCCTCTTGGGGCTTACTGGTGTCTGGTACGGGGTATTTGGACGAGAGTGGAAACATGCCGGTTTCGTGCTCGGCATCGCATTGCTGATTGCCCTGCCCTTGGTCACACCGTTCGTCATTCGCGAAATCTGTGGACGCGTGCGTGTCCGGACCTTCGGTCTGGGGTATAGCCTCAAGAGTCTCGCGGCCCGGCTGCAGACCACCGCAGTTGCAGTGGCATCATTAGCTGTCGCTGTCAGTATGCTGATCAGTATCACACTGATGATCGGGAGTTTTCGCCGCACCCTTGAAGTCTGGATCGGCACGTCGATTCAAGCTGATATTTATGTGTCATCGACCTCCTGGCGTGGTTCGGGGAGTGAAGCCAGCCTGGAGCCGGACGTGATCGCGAAGCTGTCGGCACATCCCGGTGTCCGCGCGGTGGATCGCCTGCGTCGCTTCCTCGGGTATACGGGCGACCAGCGAGTTGGTATTGCCGGGGTAGAAATGGGTCTGAAGGCTGGTACCGCGCGTTTTCCATTGTTCGCCGGAGAACCAAAGGCGGCATATGCACAGGTGATGGACCAGGGGGGGGTGTTCGTTGGGGAGACGTTGGCGCGGAAAGTCGGTGTGTGGGTAGGCGACACGTTGCCGCTCTATACGCCCAACGGCGTCAAGCCTTTTCCGATTGCCGCGGTGTACTACGACTATAGTACGGACGGCGGTGCGGTCGTGATGGATCTCCGCACCATGGCACGCGTATTCGGTCCAGGACCGATTAACAGTGTCGCGCTGTATCTGCGTTCGGGGTATGATGCCGAGCGTGTGGTGGATGAGTACAAAGCGGCCTTTGCTCACAAGCCGCTGCAGATTCGTAGTAATCAGCGGCTGCGCCGCGACGTGTTGCGCATTTTTGACCAGACATTTGCCGTCACACGCCTGTTACAGGTGATGAGTCTGCTCATTGCGGCGTGTGGTATCACCCTGATGCTCTTGGTGCTGGCCCGCGAGCAGGTCTCCGAACTGGCGCTGTATCGGTCTCTCGGTGCGGGACGCATGCAAATCTTCGGCCTCTTTGTGGGGAAGGGGGTAGGCATGGGGTTGCTGGGCTGGCTCTTGGGTCTTGTTGGTGGCGTCCTGCTGGCCGGATTGCTCATTTATGTGATTAACCGGGCGTACTTTGGTTGGACCATTCAGCCTTTTGTGCCGTGGGGACCGCTGCTCCAACAATCGGCCACGATTCTTGGCGCCGCGGTGCTGGCGAGTATATATCCCGCCTTGCGAGCCAGTCGCACGCCAGCCCATGAGCTGAGCCGAGATGATGTGTAGATGATGTGTAAAGGAGAGCGACATGAGACATGGCACCATTGCCAGTTGTGGGTGCGGCGTGCTTGGAGCTGCCCTGCTCCTCGTGCTGCTGCTCTCGCCGAGTGCCGGAGAGGATATCCTATGGAAGGCGGCACGGCCTGATTACGCCTGGACCTTTCCACAAGACCACTGGGCTCACGCGGGCTACAAAACGGAGTGGTGGTACTTCACCGGCCATCTGCAGGCGGACAACGGCCAGCGATTCGGCTATCAGTTTACGTTTTTCCGCATTGGTGTGCTGCCCACGAAGCCCGAGCTTCATTCGGATTGGCGGATGAAGAACGTCATTATGGGGCATGCGGCTATCAGCGATCTCCACAAGCAGGAGCACCGATTTAGCGAGGTGCTCTACCGTGCGGTGCCCCTGCTCGGGGGATTCGGGGCGTATCCGGATACCGTGATTGCCTGGAGTCGAGGACCAGCCGGTACAGACCGGGACTGGAAGCTCAGGTGGAACGGCGCCGCGTTTGATGTTGCCATGCTAGATGCTGCGAAGCGTTTTGGGTTCTCGTTGTCGACGCGTCCGGCCAAACCGCGCATCTTCCAGGGGCCAAATGGATGGAGCCGGAAAGGGGAAGGGGACTCTGCAGCCAGCCAGTATTACAGCTTCACCCGGCTGCAGACGACCGGTATCGTTACTATGGATGGCGAAAGCTATACCGTCACGGGGCAGAGTTGGATGGACAAGGAATTCGGGTCGAATCAACTCGGCGCGCAGCAAGTCGGCTGGGACTGGTTCAGTTTGCAACTCGACGATCAGCGCGAGATCATGCTCTATCTGCTCCGCGACAGCAAGGGCAACATTGATTTCGCTCGTGGCACGTTGGTGCAACCCGATGGCCGCGTCCAGTATCTCGGGCGCGAGGCGTTCACTGTGAGCGTGCGTGATCGCTGGAGGAGTCCGACAACCTCGGGGATCTATCCTGCCCGTTGGGTGATTACTGTTCCCGCAGAGCACATAAAAGTCGAGGTCGTGCCAGACATGGCGGAGCAAGAGAATCGTAGCCGACTGGTGCCACACCTGCATTATTGGGAAGGGGCAGTGACGATTCTGCAGCAACGCCAGCAGATCGGCAAGGGGTATGTCGAGCTTACGGGCTACGGCACCTCGCGGCGGCCGGCGATCTGACGCACGCCCTGCATGCGTCATTAATCCCCCTCATCCTCCGCTTACACGATCTTGGCGAACTCTGCTAATGAGAGAGCGGTCTGGGAGGTGCGTATGTGCTCGAGAGCCTCTTTCTCGATCTGCCGAATGCGCTCACGACTCAAGCCCAACGCATCACCAATGGTTTGCAGCGACTCCGGCCGTCCGGTTTCCAGGCCATAGCGCCGGCGCAGAATCAACGCTTCCCGCGGCTTGAGCTGGCCGAGACAGTTTTGGAGGCGATGTTTGAGTTGCGCCTGTTCAGCTATGGCATCTGGCTTTGGCACGTTGACATCTTCGACCAGGTCGCCAAATTCCTGATCGCCCTCTGGTGAAAGTTGCTGTAGGGAGAGAATGGGTTGGGATGAGGCCTTGAGTTTTTCCACCTCTTGAGGTGTCCAGTCTAAAACCCTACTCACCTCCTGATCGCTTGGGGATTGGCCCGAGAGCCTCCATAACCGTTCAATGGCGACACGGAGTTTGTGTTGGCGCTCGGCCACGTGGCTGGGCAACCGGACCGTACGTCCCTGCTCAATCAATGCCCGGCTCAGAGCCTGGCGGATCCACCAGTAGGCGTAGGTGGCAAATTTGTGCCCGCGCTCCGGCTCAAACTTCTCGATAGCTCGCATGAGCCCAAGGTTGCCTTCCTGGATTAAGTCGGACAGTGGAACGCCACGGTTGCTGAAGGGTATGGCAAAGTGAATGACAAGGCGAAGATTGGCACGCATCATGCGCTCTTTTGTCTCGTCCAGTTGCCGTTGGGCGCGACGCCAGGCGGTCTGCGCTGCGCGCAGGGCACGATGCTGTGGACATGCTGCACACGCACTTTCCATATCCAGACGGAGCATCTCCTGCACATGGGGCTGTAGTGGTAGGCGCTCCCACGTCTCGATCCACTGGTGCCAGTGCTGCGCACGCGCTGTCCGGCACTGTAATCGTTCCTGTACGGTGCCGGACGACGGCTGGCGCAGAGAGCTCGCATCAGTGAGATGAGTTGCCAGGTCCTGAAGCCGCACTATCGTTTCTTCCAGGTGGGCTCGACAGGCGGACGCTTCCTGCTCTCCTTCCTCTGCATAATGGAGAACATTGTGCGGGGGGATTTCTCCATGCTTCATTTGGTTCCATAGTCTGAGCAACGTAGGCAGCGCGGTCGGTGAGGTAAACAAAGCACGGCGTCCACGGGCCTTGGCCTGTGTGATGCGCTGCCAGAGGGCGCGTTCCTCGGTTGGTTTGAGGAGTGCATACTGGCGTATCTCCTCGAAATAGCGATCCAGGGCAGCGTCAGCGCGGTGCTCGTATGTTCCCAATTGTCTTGCCGGTCTCGCAGCCGTAGCGGATGTGTCATCCGTGCGATCAGGTCGGGAGTCCTTCTCCGCATCATAGGCGAATTCGACAGCGAGAGGATCGTCAAGTGGAGATGGTGACAGCATGGTGTGATATTCGGTCCGTTCCATAAGTCTACACGCCCCCAAGCAACAGGTGCCCCGGACATCGTTTATGATCCCTGTCCAGGAGGTCTCTCTGCTCGGCAGTGCGATAGTGTGGCACGGATATCTCACGATGATGTGGGTGGCTCTCGCGTGCCCGTGACACGTCACTGCAAAAGAGAGTTTTATTGTGAATACTGAAATAATTATATATTTTGTCTAATATTTATCAATATAAAAACGATAAAATCTTTGTATTATCGATGAAAAGATTATTTTTGTCTGAAATAATTAAATAAATATTTGACAACATGCCTCATCACAAGTTCCGCTTGCATTGCATCCACGCCGTGGTGGTACTATCGTGAGGCACGGTCCTACACATGTATCGTCAAAGAATACCGATTGAGGCGTGAGAGAGAATGCGTCGCGCACAAACCGGAGGGTCGACTCATGCGGTCACCTGTGCAATATGGTCTTATCTACGACTTTCGCAACCCTCAGCCATGGCAGCAACCCTGGGAGGAGCTCTATGACGGGCTTTTGGCGCAGATCGAGACAGCCGAACACTTGGGGTTCGATGAGGTCTGGCTGACCGAGCATCACTTCGCCGAGGATGGCTATCTTCCCTCACTTTTTCCCGTTGCGGCCGCTATGGCGATGCGTACAACACGGATGCGAATAGGTCTGAACGCCTTGCTAGCCGCTCTGCATCACCCCCTGCGAGTTGCGGAGGACGCTGCCGTCGTCGATATTCTGTCCGGTGGTCGCTTAGACGTCGGACTGACCATGGGGTTCCGTGAGGTTGAGTACCGCCAATTCGGTCTCCCGTTTGATTTCCGCAGCCGGGTGGAGCGTCTCGAGAACGTGGCGCTCGCTTTGCAACAGGCCTACAGTGGTCATGGGGTGGAGAAACCAGTGCGTCCACCACCGCTCCAGCAGCCGCATCCGCCCCTCTATGTAGGAGCGAATGCCACGTCCGCTTTGAAGGCCCTCGCACCCCTCGGCTTGCCGTTGCTGCTCATTGGCGGCCGAGAGAAGTTACATGTCTATCGACAGGCCCAGGTTGCTGCGGGGCTTGATCCTTCGACCATCGGGGCGCCTGTGCAGTCCATTGGAATGTTCCTCTACGTGGCTGAGACCCGGCACGCTGCTTGGGAGATCATCCGGCCGTATGCGCGCTATATCGTGGAGCAGGACCGTATCTGGTCAGGCAAAGACCCGCAGGTCACGGCGCAGGAGCTGAGGCGCTTTGGCATCTTTGGTTCGCCGGAGGAGGTTGCCGAAGCAATTGTGCGGCGGGTCATGGATACTCAACCGTCTCAGGTGTGTTTCTTTGCCAATCCCCCTGGTATGGATCCTGGGGTGGCAACGGAAAGTTTGCGCCTCTTTGCGACGCAGGTTCGTCCTCTTGTGGAGGCAAGACTGCGCCGGAGTGGGTAGTGGTGAACATGCGGCATATGATGACTGCCGATCATGGGAGACGTCACCGGGTTATTCTACGGGGATCTTCTCGCTTGGTGGTGGGCTTTCGGGTTCTGTCTTGTCCAATTGGGCCTCTACGGCTGCCAGCAGTCCCTTGAGCACTTCCGCCTGCGCCCGCAAGAGATGGTGGCGGACGATCCGTGCAGAGGCGTAGTGGCTTTTGAGGGTCTGCAGCACACAGGTGGTGACTTCTTCGGTCAATTCCTTCCATGCATTGCGCGTTGTCTCGGATGCGTTCATGGTGTGTTCCCCTCGACAAATGTGATGACCAGACGATCACCGTCCATGCTGGCACCGCCCGTTTGGAGACACATGATAGCACGTGGCAGTGTAACATGGCGTTTGAAACTGCCAACGCGGATCACCAGCTCTTCAGGCTGCCGTGTCAGATCGATCTCTTCTTTGTGTGCAAAAGGCATGGGCAACTCCAGGGTATAGGCATTGCCATGCCGAACGAAGGTATACGCCGGTGCGTCAACATAGCGTTGCGTCGGGTCCACGCCGGCGTAGAGTGCTTGGGCGATCTCCTGGAGGCGTGCGTGTCCGATCACTTCCTGCGCAAATAACGGCAGTTGCGCCACGGGTACCGGTTGAAAGTAGTCACGAATGTCCGCGGTATACTGCGCTTGAGAGGTGGCCCACTGGGCAAAATACCCCTCCGACGCCGGGAACATCCGGTTAATAATGACATGGTCCGTTGTCATGCCGTAGAGCGAAAAGTACATATACGCCGTTGTGTCTCACGCACGACCATCTTCTCGGCATTGGTCACCAACCGCACGGTGGTAATCTCCGGATCGACGAGAATCTTTTCGATGCCTTCAAGCCGTGTGAACAAGCGCTGCAGGGCCGCGAAGTAACTCTCTTCCGGCAGGGGCACACTGGTAAAGAGCTTGGCCATCGGGCGCGCCATACGCATCATGTTCCGTTCGACGCTAAAGATCTTCCGCATGTACCATTCGAGCGTGGTTGGCATGCTGACAAAACGGAGTGACTCACCCGTTGGCGCACAATCGACAATGAGGGTGTCGTAGGTCTCTTCCGAGCACACATCAAGCAGGTTAGGAGAAGATATATATTGTCAAAATTTAGACAAGAAGAGGAGTCGATGTTATCCCTCAGCACCGTGTCTCCATCTTCGCAGGCTTACCCAGTAATGCCTACCACTGCCTCGCATGAATGAAATGCAGCATGTTACGTAAAGCGTGTTTTGCCGGAGATTGTGGGAATGGCTCGAGATAGGCCTGCGCTGCCTCGGCAAAGAGACGCGCCTGTTCCAGGGTCGCTTCTACGCCATTGTGCTGCTTGACCAGGGCAGTTATGTCCGCACAATGCTGGTCCGACATGGTGTCTTGCACGAAAAGTTGCCACAGCATTTCCTGCGTTTCCAAGGAACCATGTTGCATCGTGTGGATCACCGGGTAGGTGATTTTGCCTTCTCTGAGGTCCTGTCCGGTGGGCTTGCCTAAATACTCCTGATGCCCGGCAAAATCGAGCGCATCGTCAACCATTTGAAATGCCAGGCCGAGGTGTAAGCCGAAGGCACCCATCGCCTCAATCTCTTCAGGCACTGCGTCGGCTATCAAGGCGCCGGCGCGACTCGTGGCCGCAAGCAAGGCAGCGGTTTTGCACGTGATGATCGTCAGATACTCGTCGTAAGACAAGGCGGGGTTGTTGGCCATTTCCACTTCCAATATTTCCCCTTCACTCATACGTACGGTCGCATCTGCAAAGGCTTCGAGTACCCGTAAATCACCATCGTGAACCAGCATTTCTATGGCGCGGGAATAGAGGAAATCCCCCACCAGCACAGCAGTCTGCGTCCCCCACTGCCTATGCGCTGCCGGGAGGCCTCGGCGCGTTGCTGCCTGATCAACAATATCATCGTGGATTAAGGTGGCAGTATGCATATACTCGGCCACTGTCGCGAGGGTAATATGCCGTGTGCCGCTCTGGTAGCCGCACAGTTTGGCGGTGAGAATCAGGATTGCAGGACGAAGGCGTTTACCCGGGCGTGACAGGAGCAACTTTCCCGCTTTTTCAACGAGCGTAGAGCGGCTTGATACGCCCACTTGGAGTTTCGTTTCGACAGCTTGCAAGTCGCTGGCAATGCAACTGAACAGGTTGGCGATGGCTGGTTGCATCGTTTGACCGGTCTTGCTCTGAGGCGTCACCATTGTCTGCACCACCTCTCTATGTTATGTCACACGCTCGGACTGTGAAGCAACAGACTCTCTGGGGGCATGCATTCAGTGCAGATACACCATCGAAGTCACTGCAGACGTTACGCCTGCCCCCGTAACGCGACCCTTTGTTATAAAGCAAATATATAGACAAAAAATAATCAAGTCAAATTGTGAGAGTTGATATTAAGGTGCAATTTTTCTAAAATGATTCTTTTATATATAAATACTTATAAAAGAATTTCACTCTATTTTTGATCCGTGTTGCCTTTGCTAAATTATTGACAAAATATTATCAATAATTATGCGGGCTGAGAGTTGCACGATGCAAGGGGCTGTGCTGTAAGGCACCTTTGTAGGCTGCTTCAGTGTGACAAGGAGGCGGCAAGAGGGGGGAACGCGGGACTGCCGTGAGCGAGTGTGTCGTTTCTTACCGGTGTACTGTGCCACAAGCAGTCGCAACAAAATCTCCAATCACACCAATGGCCTCACGTGCTTCCGGTAGGTAGGGGGCAAACATCTGGAACACATGGGGCATGTCCGGCCACAGACTTAGGGTAACGTCCGCCCCGTCTTGTGTGGCCTTGTCGGCCAGTCGTACGGAATCGTCATAGAGAATGTCGGCTTCACCGGTTTGCAGCAGCAGTGGCGGCATGTCGTGAAAGCGGCCATAGAGAGGGGAGACATAGGGTGCCGTAGGCTCGGCCTTGCCTTGCAGGTAGGCTTGTACCACGAGTGGAATGCGGTCCGGGCGCAGGATGGGATCCCGATCGGCGCGTGCGAGAATCGACGGGCTCTGCCAGGTCAGGTCCGTTGCCGGCGCCAGGGCAGCTGCGGCATCGGGCAGGAGTTGTCCGGCATCACGCCGTTGCAGCAGTAGGGCCAGGGTCAAATTGCCACCCGCTGAGTCACCGGCAACAACGCTTGAGGTCGCCGCTGATGCACCGTGAGGGCCGTGACTGAGGAGCCAGTCAAACACGGTGTGGCAATCCTCGAGTCCACTCGGAAAGCCGTGCTCCGGGCTGAGCCGGTAATCGATGGTCAGTACACTGCACCCGGTGGCTTGCGCCAGGCGGTTGGCATGCGCCCGATAGCCCGTGAGCGATCCGGACATCCAGGACCCTCCGTGAATATACAGCAACCGACTCTGGGGATCGCTATTGTCCGCCATCACCCACTCGCAGGGCACATCGTGGACCTGGACGGCCATCACCCGGGCGTCTACCTGCCCGGTGGACGGATGCACATCGGCATAGGTATCAATCAGCGTCCGAATCTGTGTCAAGTCGCCGAGCGCCGCCATGATCCGATCCCCCAGTGTGCGCAGGTGGGTCAGGACGGCTTCGAGTTCCGTGCTTGCCATGTCATTTTTCCTTCATCCGACGGGTATGCGACAATCGACGTGACGCTTACAGGGTGTGACATTGATAGTGTGAATCCGTCAAGCATAGCAGAATGGTGCGGGAGGAGAGAGAAGAAAAACAACGGCATTTTCATCGGAACGGGTAAAGCCAAGGCGGGCTGCACTGGTTTTCATTGGAGAGACATAATTGTCACAAATCATACGATTATGAGTTTATATAAACAATTTTGTTTTGATCTGCATTCCGTATAACCGTTGTTCTGCCCAGCTCCCCTAGATTTTATGTGCTCCTGCACCTCTGGCACAAGAATTGCTTTCTTATCAAACTTTTAATCGTGCAGTGGAGTTGTGTCCACTATCTCATTCTCGCGAAACCACGCCACGCCTGAAGGCAGCGCGAGAGAAAACGACGCACGAAGACCTGGAGCAGGCGGCGAGATGGAGAGCGGCATGCTGGCAGCAGGGGACAGTCTCGAACAGTCGATGCTTCGGGAACGATATCGCCGCGGTGATATCACCCCTGAGGATGTGGTGTCTGGCATTCTCCAGCGTCTGGCTACAGGACCTGAGGATCAGGTCTGGATCTCCCGCTTTGTCGACGAGCACCTGATGGCACGCGCCAGGTCTCTGCAAGAGCAAGACATGGCCATGTATCCCCTCTATGGCATACCGTTCGCCGTGAAGGACAATATTGACGTCGTCGGTTTGCCGACGACTGCCGCTTGTCCGGCTTTTTCCTATCAACCAACCGAGACTGCACCTGTGGTGTCAAAGCTCCTCGATGCCGGCGCTCTGCTGATCGGCAAGACCAATCTGGACCAGTTCGCGACGGGTCTGGTCGGCACTCGTACCCCCTATGGCCCGGTACACAATGCTTTCGATTCCGACTATATCGCCGGTGGATCGAGCGCAGGGTCGGCCGTGGCAGTCGCCTTGGGATATGTGAGTTTTGCTTTGGGCACCGATACTGCCGGCTCCGGGCGGATACCGGCGGCCTTCAACAATGTTGTAGGGCTGAAGCCGACCCGGGGCATGGTGAGCGCGCGGGGTGTCGTGCCCGCCTGCCGCTCGCTCGATTGTGTCTCGATCTTCGCTCTGAGTGTGCCCAATGCCTGGGAGGTCCTGACTGTCACCAAGGGGTTCGATCATGACGATCCTTTCTCGCGCCTGCATGCAGACGTCGAAACACCACGTGAACGACCGGCGCTCCGATCTTTTCGCTTCGGTATTCCGGCGCGCGGGCACATACAGGCGTTTGGCCACCACAGCGCTGCACAGCAATTCGACCTGGCCGTGCAACGGCTGGTGTCGCTTGGCGGTGAGCCAGTCGACGTCGACTTTACGCCATTTGTGGAAACGGCACAGCTCCTGTATGACGGGCCGTGGATTGCAGAGCGTTACGTTGCCATTGAAGAATTTCTGGCGACGCATCGGGAGGCGTTGTATCCCGTCACCCGCGACATCATCGAGGCCGGGGCCGCCGTGCAAGGCCCGGACGTCTTTGCCGCGTATTATCGGTTGAAGGCCTTGCGCCGGGCAATAGCTCCCCTGTGGAACGACATCGATGTGCTGGTTACGCCGACCGCGAGCAGCATCTTTACCATTGCCCAGGTGGAAGCCGATCCCATCCATCTGAACACGCAGTTGGGGTATTACACCAATTACGTGAATCTGCTCGATCTGAGCGCGATCGCCATTCCGGCCGGATTTCTCGACCATGGGTTGCCGTTCGGTATCACCCTGGCCGCACCTGCTTTCTCTGAAGCCTGGCTCTGTACGGTTGGGGACGCGGTCCATCGTGCCGCCAGGCTCGGCATGGGCGCTACGGGCTGCGGCTTGCCCCCAATCCAGGAGCCGGGGCAATCCGCCACGAACTCGCCGGGGTATGCCTCGTCGTGATGTGAAATTTTTCTTCTTACTTGTGGAGGTCAACATATGACAACCAGACGAGCCTTTCTGAAAACCGCAGCCACCCTGCCGGCCATCAGTCTGTTGTCTCACCTGCGGCTGTTGCCGGCTGCTGCAGCCGATCGCCAGGATACTCTGGTGGTGGCCCTCGGCAATGGCCCTAACAGTATGGATATTCACCGCAAAGGTACGAACCGGCCGAGCTATCAGCATGCGGTGAATCTGTACGACCGGCTGGTGACGTATGGACGAAAAACCCTGCCGGATGGCTCACAGATGTATGATTACGCCACGCTGGAGCCTGAGCTGGCAACCTCATGGGAACTTGCCGCCGACGGTATGTCTGTGACCTTTACTCTACGCCGGGGCGCCACCTTCTGGGATGGCACGCCGGTGACGGCCCATGACGTCAAATGGTCCTTTGACCGCGCCGTGTCGGTGGGCGGATTTCCAGCCGTGCAGATGAAAGCCGGGTCGCTGGAAAAACCCGAACAGTTCGTTGTCGTTGACGACCAGACCTTTCGGATCGACTTCATCCGCAAGAGCAAGCTTACCCTGCCTGATCTGGGTGTCCCGGTTCCCATTATCATCAACTCCAAGGTCGCCAAACAGCACATCACGACCAAGGACCCGTGGGCCACGGAATATCTGCATAAACACCCGGCCGGTGGTGGTGCGTTCATACTGGAACGCTGGGACCCCGGCCAGCAAACGATCTACAAACGGTATGAGGGCTGGAAATCAGGACCCCTGCCAGGCGTGAAACGGGTTGTCATGCGGGAAGTGCCATCGGCCGCTACCCGCCGCGCCCTCCTGGAGCGTGGCAGTATTGACGTGCTGCTCGACGTGCCGGCCAAAGACGCCAAGGAGCTTATGCAGGCAGGCAAGGTGAAGGTGGCCGGCGTTCCGATCGAGAATTGCCTCCACGCCATCGGGCTCAACCTGGCCACAAAACCTTTTGATGATGTCCGGGTACGCCAGGCGATTGCCTATGCCGTCCCCTACGAGGAAATCTTTCGGGTGGCCGCCTATGAACGCGGTGTTCGTATGTACGGTGCCAAATCCTTTGACCCGGCCAGTGCGGCATGGCCACAGCCGTTTCCGTACCAGACCGATTATGAGAAAGCCAAAGCGTTGCTCGAAGAAGCCGGCTATGGAAGCGGCTTTGCTGTGCCCCTGTCGTTCAATCTGGGGCTAGCCCAGTGGACCGAGCCTACGGCCTTGTTGATCCAGGAGAGTCTGGGCAAGGTTGGTATCACCGCCACGCTCGATAAAATTCCCGGCTCGAGCTGGCGCACGAAAGCGCTGGTTGAGAAGGGCCTGGCACTCCATCTGAAGAATTTTGGGGGATGGCTGAACTACCCGGATTATTACTTCTTCTGGGTGTATCAAAAGGGGCGGTTGTTCAACTCGATGAACTATGCTAATCCTGCACTCGAGCAGCTTGTGGACACCACCTTGCACATGCCGACCACCGATCCGGCGTATGACACGAATGTCAAAGCGCTGATCAAGATCGCCTTTGAGGAGGTGCCACTGATTCCGCTCTGGCAACCGTATCTCGATGTCGCCATGCAGAAAAATGTGGACGGGTATGAGTACTGGTTTCACCGGCAATTGGATTGCCGGCGTTTTACCAAGGTATAAGACGGGGGTTGAGCGCTGATGCACGGATCGAAGCTGAAGCTGGTCGGACAGCGACTGCTGCAGGCGGTGCCGTCCGTCCTGGGCATCGTGGTCGTGACCTTTGTGCTCACCCGGGCTCTTCCCGGCGACCCTGCAGTCTATTTCGCCGGAGTCGCCGCAGATGCGGAATCGATCGCCGAGATCCGCCGTTCGCTTGGTCTGGATCGGAGCTGGCCCGAACAGTTTGGGCTCTATGTCGTGAATCTGACCCGGGGCGACCTCGGCCAGTCGCTGAGTACGGGGTCATCCGTGCTGGAAGAACTGGGTCGTCGGCTCCCGGCGTCGCTGGAACTGACCCTGGGGGCATTGTTGCTCGCTGGCACCGTCGCCATTCCACTCGGGGTGCTGGCAGCCACCCGGCCCAATTCCTGCATTGACCATCTGTGTCGGGTGATCGTGACCGCCGGCGTCTCGCTGCCGACCTTCTTTACCGGTCTTTTCCTGGTCTATGTGTTCTATTATTTGCTGGGGTGGGCGCCGTCGCCTTTGGGACGGCTGGACTTTCTGTATATTCCCCCGCCGCATGTGACGGGGTTGTATCTCGTCGATAGCGTGCTGGCACATGATCTCGAGGTCTTTTGGGCCGCGTTGGCGCAGTTGCTGCTGCCGGCGGTCACGTTGGCTATCTTCGCGCTTGCACCCCTGGCGCGTATGACGCGGGCATCGATGCTGCAGGTGTTGTCCAGCGATTTCATTCGTACCGCCCGTGCCAGTGGACTGACTCCCCAACAGGTGCTATACACCTATGCCTTGCGCAATGCCATGCTCCCGGTGTTGACCACGCTCGGGATGGTGTTTTCGTTTGTATTGGGGGCGAACGTGCTGGTGGAGAAAGTGTTTGCCTGGCCGGGTATCGGCTCGTTTGCCATCGAGGCTCTGGTGGCCTCTGATTATGCCGCCGTGCAAGGATTCGTGCTCTGTATGGCCATTCTCTTTGTTCTGCTCAACCTGTGTATCGATGTGCTGTATACCCTAATCGATCCCCGCATCGGGATCGACGCCTAGTACTGCGTACCGCTGCTATGAACGAATTTGGCAAACATTTCCGCTATGTGATCGGGGAAAACCCGGTGACGGTCGTGGCGTTTTCTCTGTTTCTGCTGTTTGTACTTCTGGCGCTTCTCGGGCCGATGATATCCCCCTATGATCCGGTGGCGAGCGATACCGCCAATGCCCTGCAAGCGCCGTCGTGGGCCCACTGGTTCGGCACCGATCATCTCGGGCGTGACATGCTCAGCCGCGTCATCGTGGCAACGCGGCTCGACCTTGGCATCGCCATCACGGCCGTGGCGTTGTCGTTTGTGATGGGCAGCGCCCTCGGGTGCCTGGCCGGGTTTTATGGGGGATGGACTGACCGGGTTGTCGGACGGGTGATGGATACGATTATGGCCTTTCCGCTCTTTGTCCTGGCCATGGGCATCGTCGCAGCCATGGGCAATACGGTGGCAAACATCGTCTATGCGACGGCTCTCATCAATCTCCCGTTTTACACGCGTGTGGCCCGCGCCGAGGTCAATGTGCGGCGTCATGCCAGTTTTGTCGAGGCCGCGCGTCTCTGCGGTAATAGCAATACGCGTGTGCTGGCCTGCCATCTGTTTCCGAATATTCTACCCCCGATGACGGTGCAGGTATCCCTCAACATGGGGTGGGCCATTCTCAATGCCGCCGGACTGTCGTTTATCGGGCTCGGGGTGCGTCCACCAACGCCGGAATGGGGCATTATGGTCGCGGAAGGCGCGACCTTCATGGTGTCCGGTGAGTGGTGGCTGACCGTATTTCCGGGCGTGACATTAATGCTCGCGGTTTTTGGGTTTAATTTGCTCGGCGACGGACTCCGAGACTTGATCGATCCGAGGCAGCGCACATGAGTGTCCCCTTGTTGTCCGTGGAGCATCTGTCGCTGGAATTCCGCACCCGATCGGGGGTTGTGCGGGCACTCGAAGGCGTCACCCTGCAGGTGTTCAAGGGGGAAACGGTTGGTGTTGTGGGCGAAAGCGGCTCGGGAAAATCCGTCACCGCCTATGCCATCATGGGCCTGCTCGATGCCGCCGCCGCGGTGACCAGTGGCCGCATCGTCTTTGGTGGCCTGGAGATGACGACGGCGAGCGAATCCGTTTTGCAAGAGATACGGGGGCGGGAAGTGGCGATGATTTTCCAGAATCCACGCACCGCGTTGAATCCTATCCGGCCGGTTGGCCGGCAGATCGA